>LNAP01000235.1_pt1 | contig 105073 bp, 85 predicted proteins | sample 602601 | NCBI WGS metagenome assembly LNAP01 (sample SAMN02440304, study PRJNA202911) | soil metagenome | biome: Subtropical and temperate rainforests or woodlands; isolation source: soil samples (1 kg each in a 20% v/v slurry with milli Q water) were... ... | reverse complement strand
CGAGCTGTACATCGGTGGCGTCGGCGTGGCCCGTGGTTACTTGAAACGTCCGGACCTGACCGAGGAACGCTTCCTCGCCAGTCCATTCGTGGCCGGTGATCGCCTGTACCGCACCGGTGACCGTTGCCGCTTCCTGGCCGATGGCAACATCGAGTACCTGGGGCGTCTCGACCATCAGGTGAAATTGCGCGGCCAGCGCATCGAGCTGGGGGAAATCGACTCAGCGCTGCTTAACCTGCCGGCCATCACCGGCGCCTGCACCCTGGTCATCGACAACCGCCTGGTGGCGTTCTACAGCAGTAGCACCGCGCAGTCGGACCTCGACACCCAGCTTGCGGCCGAACTGCCGGCGTACATGGTGCCGGCGGTGTGGGTGCAAATCCCGGCCCTGCCCCTGAGCACCAACGGCAAGATCGACCGCAAGGCCCTGGCTGCCCTGCCCCTGCCAAGCACCCAGAAAGACTACGCGGCACCGCGCAACGAGCTGGAACGCCTGCTCTGCCAGTTGTTCGGCGAACTGCTCGGCGACACCTTGACCGGCGGCCGTGAAGTCGGCACCTCGGACAGTTTCTTTGCCCTGGGCGGTGACTCGATCCTCGGCCTGAAACTGATCTCGCGCCTGCGTGAACAGGGCTATTCGCTCACGCCACGGGACCTGTTCCGTTCGCCGACCCCGGCGGCGCTGGCCCACGTGACCACGACTCTGTTGACCCAGGCCGAGCAAGGCGACGTGACCGGGCCAATGCCGCTGATGCCGTTGCACCAGTGGTTCTTCGACCAGCAGCAGGTCCAGGCCGCCCACTGGAACCAATCGGTGCTGGCCGACAGCGACCGTCGCCTGGAACCGGCCATCGTGCAAGCCACGCTGGACCGGCTGGTGGCCCACCACGACGCCCTGCGCTTGCGTTTCAGCAACATCGACGGGCAATGGCAGGCGCACATCGCGCCGGTGGCCCCGGCCCAACTGACCCGCTGCGAGCACCCGGAACAACTGCTGCACGTCGCGCAAAGCCTGGACCTGCAACACGGCCCGTTGTTTGCCGCAGCCCTGTTGGAGGGCACGCCGCAGCGCCTGTACCTGGTGGCCCATCACCTGGTGGTCGATGCGGTGTCCTGGACGCCGCTGCTGGAAGACTTCCAACAGCTGTACCCCGCCCTGGAACGTGGCGAAAGCCCGGCGTTGCCGGCAAAAACCACCTCGTATCGTCAATGGGCCGAGCACCTGCAAGCCCATGCCGCGAAGGCTGCTACCGAGCATCGCTACTGGAGTGCCCAGGTCGGCACGAACCGGCCGCCCATGGCCACGGTCGCCGAGCGCCAGACACTGGCGGCCCGCTGGGATGCCAGCCGCACGCAGCAATGGCTGACCGAGTCCCACGCGGCGTACCGCACGCAACCGGAAGAACTGCTGATCGCCGCCCTCGCCGCGACTCTGGCCGAGGTCGAACAGCGCAGCGATATCGTGGTGGACCTTGAGCGCCACGGACGTGACGCACCGTTTGCCGGGCTGGACGTCGGCCGCACCGTCGGCTGGTTCACCACGCTGTACCCACTGCGGGTGAACGCCCGCGGTGCCGCGGGCGAGCAGGTGCGCAACGCCAAGCAAGCTTTGCGTGACGTACCCGGCCAAGGCCTTGGCTACGGCTTGCTGCGTCAGCGCGGCGAGTTGCCGGCCAGCCACGGTGATGTGCTGTTCAACTACCTGGGGCATGAGCAAACGCCAGAGGGCTGGTTACGCGCCAGCAGCCTGACCCCGCCGCCGGAGGTGGCCCCGGTGAACCGAGTGACCCATGCCCGTGAAGTAGTGGCCTGGCTGGAGGACGGCGTGTTGCGTGTCGAATGGCACAGCGTCACGCCGAACGCCGACAGCCGTTTGCCCGCTCGTCTGCTGGAACACTTGCAGGCGCTGGTCGAGCACTGCCTCGACCCGCAGGCCGGTTCGCTGATGCCAGCGGATTTCCCGCTGGCCAAGGCGCTGAACCAGAAGTCCCTGGACAAGCTGCTGGGCAAACTCAAGACCAAACCCAATTCCCAAAGCTAGCGAGCGACGCCGCGCCCGCGCAGGTCTCGGACCGGCGCGGCGCCCTGATCGACTCACTTGAGTTTTCAAGACTTTGAAATGGACCAAACAAGCATGAACAACATCGAAGACATCTACTCCCTTTCGCCGACCCAGCACGGCCTGTTGTTCCACAGCGTCTACGAACCGGATTCGCGGGTGTATTACCAGCAGTTGAGCCTGGACATGAACGGCCCGCTGCAATTGAGCGCTTTTCGTGGTGCCTGGCAGGCGCTGATGCAGCGTCACGCGGTGCTGCGCAGTGCGTTTCTCTGGGAAGAACTGGACGATGCCTATCAGGTGGTGCAACAGGACGTTGAGTTGCCCTTGACTGAACTGGACTGGCAGGACCGCGCCGAGCCGCAGGCCGCGCTGGAACAGTTGGCACTGGAACAGCGGGCGCAACCCCTGGAGCTGAATGACTCACCGCTGATGCGCGTGTGCCTGGTGCGCCTGGCCCCCGAGCGCTGGCACCTGATCTGGACCTTCCATCACATCCTCATGGACGGCTGGAGCGTCGGCATCGCCGTGCAGGAATGGCTGGCGCTGTACTACGAACAAGCCCATGGCCGCCCCGCCCACTTGGCGCCGACCCGCCCTTATCGAGACTACATCGCCTGGCTGGCGGAACAGGACATGGCCGCCACCGAAAGCTTCTGGCGCGAACAGTTGCAGGACGTGAGCGAGCCGACCCCACTGCCCAGCTTCGCCGTACGCCAGCCAGCGCCTGCGGGGGCACCGTTCGCCGAACGGGAAAGCCTGCTGGCCGCCAGCGAAACCGAGCAATTGGCGCACTTCGCCCGTCTGCATGACCTGACCATCAACACGCTGATCCAGGGCGCCTGGGCACTGCTGCTGGGTCAACACGCCGGGCGTGACGACGTGGTCTATGGCGTCACCGTCGCCGGGCGTCCGGAGAACCTGGCGGCGGTAGACAGCACCGTCGGGCTGTTCATCAATACCTTGCCGCTGCGCGTGCAATGGGCCGACGAGCCGACCCTGGTGGACTGGCTGCAACACTTGCAGCAAGCCAACAGCGATCTGCGCCACCACGCCTACCTGCCCCTGGGCAAACTCAAGTCGATGACGCGCATCGCCGCTGAACAGGCGCTGTTCGACTCGATCCTGGTGTTCGAGAACTTCCCGGTCACCGACGCACTTAACCAGGACACCGGTGGCTTGAGTTTCAGTGCCCCGAGCAGCGACCAGCAGGTCGATGGCATCACCCACACCCAAGGCCGCAACCACTTCCCGTTGTCGCTGATCGTGGTGCCGGACAAACAACTGCACTACCTGATCAGCTACGACCGCAGTCGCTTCAGCGATGCCGAGGTCGCGGTGTTGTCGGCCCAATTGCGCGCGATCCTGTTGGCGATGACGGCGCACGCGCAGTGCCGGGTCAGCGAGCTTGAATGGCTGAGCCCTGAAGAACGCCAGCAATTGCTCGTGCAGGGCCGTGGTGTACAACTGCCGGTAGCCGCTACGTGCCTGCACCAGCGCTTCGAGCAACAGGTGGCCGCCCACCCGCAACAGCTGGCGGTGCGCGACCGCCAGAGCGCCCTGACTTACCGTGAACTGGATCAGCAGGCCAACCGCCTCAGCCAGTATTTGCGTGCCCAGGGCATCGGCCACGACAGCGTGGTGGCACTGGCCCTGGAACGCAGCGCCGAGTTCGTGATCGCCCTGCTGGCCACCCTCAAGGCCGGCGCCGCCTATCTGCCGCTGGACCTCAAGCAGCCTGCCGGGCGCCTGGCCGACGTGCTGGTGGACAGCCGCGCCGCACTGCTGATCGGTGCCGCCGCTTCACCCCTGCTCAAAGACCTGGCCGAGCACACGCCGACGCTGTGGTTGGCGGAACAGACCGACGCCATCGCCTCCCAGCCAGACACGCCACCGGTCGTGGTCCACAGCCCGACCGATGCTGCCTACGTGATCTACACCTCGGGCTCCACCGGCACCCCCAAGGGCGTGGTGGTCGAGCACCAGTCCATCGTCGATTACCTGACGGCGGTGCACGCAGTGCTCAACCCGCCACCGGCGGCTCGCTACGGCTTGCTGTCCAGCATCGCCGCCGACCTGGGCCACACCCAACTGTTCGGCGCCCTGTGCAGCGGCGCCAGCTTGTTGCTGGTGGATGAAGACAGCGGTTTCAGCCCCCTGGCACTGGCCGAACTCTTCGACCAACACCCGGTGGATGTGCTGAAGATCACCCCCAGTCATCTGGCCGGCCTGTTGCAGGCGTTGCCCGATGCCCGCCTGCTGCCCCGCGCCCTGCTGGTCTTCGGTGGCGACGCCCTCAGCCCGGCGCTGCTGGAACAGGTCAACCGCCTGGCGCCAGGGCTCAGGGTGTTCAACCACTATGGGCCGAGCGAAGCGACAGTCGGGGCGATTGCCACCGAGTTGCCGGCGGGCCTGCGCAGCATCGCCCTCGGCCGGCCACTGCCGAACCGTCAACTGCAAGTGGTCGATGCCAACGGCCGCCTGGTGCCCACCGGGGTATCCGGCGAACTGCTGATCAACGGCGCCCTGGCCCGGGGTTACCTGCACCGCCCGGACCTGACCGCCGAACGCTTCCATCTCGACGCCGATCAGCAACGCTGGTATCGCACTGGCGACCGCGTGCGCTGGCAAGTGGACGGCCAACTGGCGTTCCTCGGTCGGGTCGACAGTCAGGTCAAGATCCGCGGCAACCGCCTGGAGCTGGGCGAAGTCGAAGCGCAGCTCAAGCGCCTGTCGCCGCTGATCGAACAGGCGCTGGTCCGTGCCGTGGAACTGGACGGCAGTTTGCGCCTGGTGGCCTACCTGGTCGCCAGCCAGTCGCTGTCCGCCACGAAACTGCGTAACGACCTGGGTGCGCGGGTGCCGGACTACATGGTGCCGGCGCACTTCATCACCCTCGACGAACTGCCCCTGACCCGCAACGGCAAGGTCGATGTCCAGCGCTTGCCGCTCCCGCAAAAACCCACGGACGACAGCGCCACCCATGTCGCGCCGCGCAATGAAGTCGAAGCGCAACTGGCCGCCATCTGGCAGGAAGTCCTGAAGCTGGAACGTGTCGGCGTGCACGACAACTTCTTCGCCCTGGGCGGCGATTCGATCATCAACTTGCAGATCATCGCCCGCGCCAACCAGCAAGGGCTGAAACTCACGCCCCGCCAGCTCTTCGAGAACCGCACCATCGCCGATATCGCCCGGGTGCTGGGCGCCGATGCCAGCCATGGCGTGGCACACGAGATTGCCGATGGCTATGACCTGCCGCTGGCCGCCGGGCAACTGGCGCGCCTGCAACAAGGGCCGTTGCACGCCACCTGGCGTTGCGTGGCGCTGAGCCAGACGCTCGATAGCGAGCTGCTGACCCAGGCCATCTGCGCCTTGCAGCAACACCACCAGGCCTTGCGCCTGGCGCTCAAGGCCCTACCGGAGGGTCAGTGGCAGCAACGGGTACTGGTCGCGGCCAAGGCCCCGGTCATCGCCATCGAGAAACTGGAGACCTGCGCCCCGGCGCATCTGCAAGCCCTGGCCCAGGCCGGTGTCGACGCGCTGGCACTGGACGCCGGCCAAACCCTGCATGCCCGCCTGCTGGAAGTGGACGGCAAACACGCCCTGCTGCTGGCCGCTCATCCGCTGTGTCTGGACGAGGCATCCTGGGCGCTGCTGCTGACCGACCTCAACCTGGCCTTGGCGCAACTGCGCTATCAGCGGCCGGTGCGCCTGTCCTACACCGGTGGCGATTTCACCCAGTGGACGCGGCACCAGCAGGCCCATGCACAGGGCGATGCCCTGGACGACGCCTGGGAACACTGGCTGCAATACGCCGGCACGGAAACGCTGCAACTGCCGGACAGCCAGCAGCCGGCCAGCGTGGTCGAGCAGACCCTGCCGGCCGCCACCTCAGGTGAGCTCAAGCGTTTGGGCGAAGTGCTGCAACTGGACTGGAACAGCCTATTGGCTGCTGCCGTAGTCGAACAGTGCCGTGAACTGTGCGGCAATGGCCTGGTTGCGCTGAGCGTGCACGATGCCCGTCCAAGCGCCGAGCGCCTGCCGGTAAATGCGCCGATTGCCGTGGCCGACCTCGACCCGGCACGCATCATGGGACCATTGGCCCTGGCGGTGCCGTACTTCCTCCAGCCCGAAGGCGACAGCCTGCTGCAACGCTTGCAGGCCCTGACCGCGCAAATGCGCGCCTACCCGCAGCACGGCGTCGACTATGGCGCCCTGCGCTACCTGTCGGACAACACCTACCTGCAAGAACCGCTGCGTGATCTGCCGGCGGCATCAGTGGCCATTCGCTGGCTCGGCAACCTCGACAGCCATCGCGAAGAGCGTGGCATCCTGGCCCAGGTCGAAGCCGCAAGCCCCGCGACAGCTTCGACTTGCCCGCTGACCCTGGACGCCTGGTGGCAGGACGATTGCCTGCACCTGCGCAGCCACGGCGCCCTCGCCGCCGACTGGGCACCGCGCCTTGCACAACGCTTGAACGAACTCGCCGGATTGGCCAGCGCAGCCGACCTGCGCCCCGCCAGCCAGGCATTTGCGTTGTGCCACAAGCAAGCGGCGACCCTGGCATCCGAACCGCTGGACTGGTCGAACATCGAAGACGTCTACCCGCTGTCGTCCATGCAACAGGGCATGCTGTTGCACACCCTGTTGCAACCCCACAGCGGCATCTACCTGATGCAGCAACGCTACAGCTGGGACGGGGTACTGCAGCGCCCGGCGATGGAAGCGGCCTGGCAGTTGTTCCTTGAGCGCCATCCCATGATGCGCACTGCCTTCTGGTGGCAGGACGATCATGAGCCGCTGCAATGCGTATACCGCCAAACTCATCGGGCGTTCGACTGGCAGGACCTGCGCCACCTCGATGAAGAACAGCAGCGCCTGGCGATGGACCAGGCCCTCGAAGCACAGCGCCTGCAAGGTTTCGACATGGCCTGTGCGCCGCTGACCCACCTGCGGGTGTTCCAACTCGATGAGCGGCGCTTCGCCGTGGTGCGCAGCTTCCACCACATCCTGACCGACGCCTGGTGCTTCGGCCTGCTGATGGAAGACCTGCTGGCGATCTATCAGGCCATCGTGCGCCAGGAGCCGGTGGCCCGTCCACGCCTGCGCTCCTTCCGCGGCTACATGAGCTGGCTGGAACGCCATGACATGGCCGCCGCCCATGCGTTCTGGCAGGCCGAAATGGCCGGTTTCAGCGAACCGACGCCACTGCATGTGGACACCCCCGTGGCACGCCCGGAGCAGGCACCGGAACAGGTCGGCGACTTCGACCAGACCCTGAGCATCGCCCAGACCCAGCGGCTGCAGCAGCTGTGCCAGCAATACCAACTGACCCCCAACACCTGGATCCAGGGCGCCTGGGCGCTGTTGCTGTCGCGCTACAGCGGCAACCGCGATGTGCTGTTCGGCGTGACCGTCGCCGGCCGCCCGACTGACCTTGCCGGCGTAGAAGAAATGGTCGGGCTGTTCATCAACAGCCTGCCACTGCGCATCGATGTCGACCCCGAGGTGCCAGTGGCCGACTGGTTGCAGGCGCTGCTGTCCCACAACGCGCAATTGCGCGAACACGAAAGCGCTTCGCTGGTGGACATCCAGCGTTGCAGCCAAGTGCCGCGCGGCCAGCAGTTGTTCGACAGCCTGGTGGTGTTCGAGAACGCGCCGCTGGATATCAGCAGCGTGAAACTGGATGCCTTCAGCATCGACATCTATGAAGACCGGGTGCACACCAACTTCCCGATGACGGTGGTGCTGTACCCCGGCGACCGCCTGGGCATTCGCCTGTCCTACGACAGCATGCGTTTCAGCACTGACACCGTGCAGCGCATGCTCGGCCATCTGGTGCAGCTGCTTTCGGGCATGCTGGAGACGCCGCAAGCGCCACTGGGCAGCCTGCACATGCTGCCCGAGGCGGAACGCCGGCAGTTGCAGATCGACTGCAACCGCAGCGACGTCGACTTCCCGCTGGAGCGCGGCTATGCGGCGCTGTTCGCCGAACAAGTGCGCAACCGTCCACAACACCTCGCTGCCGTATGCCAGGGGCAATCGCTGACCTACGCCGAACTGGACCGCCGCGCCAACAGCATCGCCCATGCGCTGCAAGCGGCCGGTGCCGGCCCGGAAACCCTGGTGGCGCTGTTCGCTGAGCGAGGCCTGGCCTTGCTGACGATGATGATCGCCACGCTCAAGGTCGGCGCGGCGTTCCAGGCCCTGGACATCCAACAGCCCCATGCACGTCTGGCGGAGCTGCTGGACCTGGGCGAAGCACCGCTGTTGCTGGTCTGCGAGCACGCAAGCTCGACGCTGGACAACGTCCTGCCGCAGATGCGCCAGCAACCCACCTGCCTGATCGCCCAGGCGCTCTGGCAAGGCCGCGAACAGCCGCCGGTCACCTATGCGCACAACCCGGATCAATTGGCCTACGTGATCTTCACCTCGGGTTCCACCGGCACGCCAAAAGGCGTGATGGTTGAACAACGCGGGATGCTCAACAACATGTTCGGCAAGGTCCCGAGCCTGGGCTTGGGTGAGCACGACCGGATTGCCCAGACGGCTTCAGCGGCGTTCGATATCAGCGTGTGGCAGTTCCTCGCCGCGCCACTGTTCGGCGCCACCGTGCACATTCTTCCCGATGCCCAGGCCCATGACCCTGTGGCTCTGCTCGATGCGGTTCAAGAGCAGCAACTGACACTGCTGGAAACCGTGCCGGCGCTGATTCGCGGCATGCTCCAGGAAAGCCAGACGCACCACACCTTGGCGAGCCTGCGCTGGCTCCTGCCCACCGGTGAGGCATTGCCGCCGGCCCTGGCGCGGGACTGGTTCGCCCGCTTCCCGGCGATCCCGTTGATGAACGCCTACGGTCCCGCCGAATGCTCGGACGACGTTGCCTTCTACCCCATCACCGAAGCGCCCGCCGACGACTGCCTGCACATGCCCATCGGCAAGCCGACCGCCAATAACCAGGTGTTCGTTCTCGACTCGGCGCTGCGCCTGGTCCCTGTCGGTGTACCCGGCGAATTGTGCATCGGTGGTGTCGGCGTCGGTCGCGGTTACCTGCGCGACCCGCAACGCACCCGCGAAGCCTTTGTTCCGCACCCGTTCCAAGCCGATGCGCGGCTGTATCGCAGCGGTGATATCGGCCGGATGCGCGCCGATGGCGTGATCGAATACCTCGGGCGGCGCGACCAGCAAGTGAAGATTCGTGGCCACCGCATCGAACTGGGCGAGATCGAAAACCGCCTGATGCAACACCCAGCGGTGGACAGCGCGGCGGTGCTGGCACTGCCCGACGCGCGCGGGGCGTTACAACTGGTGGCCTGGTATGTGCTCGACGACACGGCCAACCTGGGCGGCGAGTCCGCGCAACAGGTCTTGAGCGCTTACCTGGGCCAGCAGCTGGCAAGCTACATGGTTCCAGCCCGTTGGCTGGCCCTTGCGCAATTGCCGCTGAACGCCAATGGCAAGGTCGACCGTCGCGCCCTCGCCGCCCTGGGTGTGCCCCAGGACGAAACGGCGCAGGCGCAGTGCTTGGCACCGCGCACGCCGACCGAGCAGGTCCTGGCCGAGCTGTGGCAGGAAATTCTCGGCCTGGACACCGTCGGTGTGCACGACGACTTCTTCGCCATCGGCGGTCACTCGCTGCTGGCCACCCAGGTGTTGTCGAGGATTCGCCGACGGTTGAACGTGAACCTGCCGTTGCGCACGCTGTTCGAGCGTGGCACCCTGGAACAATTGGCCGAAGCGGTCGATCAGCAACGCGACGCCCAGACCGAGGCCGACGGCAACAGCGAGATTGCCCTGGCGCCACGCAACCAGCCATTGCCGCTGTCCTACAGCCAACAACGGTTGTGGTTCCTGGATCGCTTCGAAGGCCCCAGCGCCGCCTACAACATGACCACCGCCATCAGGTTGCGTGGTGCGCTGGACGTCGCAGCGCTGCAAGCGGCGTTGCAGGCCGTGTTCGAACGCCATGAGTCCTTGCGCACGGCGTTCCATCTCCACGGCGACCAGCCTTGCCAGGTCATCAGCCCGGCACCGCGGGTTGACCTGACGCCGACCGAGCTGAGTCACCTCGACCACGAGGAACAAGCGCAAACCCTGCAACGCTTGATTGATGAACAGGCGGCACGCCCGTTCGATCTGCAACAGGCGCCGATGTTGCGCGCCAGTCTGCTGCGCCTGGGCGCCGACGATCATGTGCTGCAATTGGTGCTGCATCATATCGCCACCGATGCGTGGTCCATGGGCATCCTCATGCAGGAGCTGATCGTCGGGTACCAGGCTCGTACCAGCGGTTCGACACCGGTGCTGCCGGTGTTGCCGATCCAGTTCGCCGACTATGCCTACTGGCAACGCAGCGAAACCCAACAGCGCCTGCTGGCACGGGCCATCGACTACTGGCGCCGCCAACTCGACGGCGCGCCAACGCTGATCCCGCTACCGCTTGACCAGCCACGCCCGGCGCGTCCCGACTATCAGGGGGCGGCCCTGGAACAACGCTTCACACCGGCCCAGGCCCAGGTGCTCAAGGCCTATGCTCAACAGCAGCGGGCGACGCTGTTCATGGTCCTGCTCAATGCCTTCAACAGCCTGTTGCAACGGGCCACCGGGACCAACGACTTTATCGTCGGCACCGACCTGGCCAACCGCGAACATCCGGCCCTGGAGCATCTCATCGGGTTCTTCGTCAACGTGCTGCCGATCCGTGCCCGCCTGAGCGAGGGCGAAAGCTTTGACGCCCGTCTGCAACGCTTGCGCGAGGATTGCCTGTCGGCGTTCCAGCACCAGCAGGTGCCGTTCGACAAACTGGTCGAGGAACTGCAACCGCCGCGTACACCAGGGGTCAATCCCCTGGTCCAGGTGCTGTTCGTCATGCAAAACACCCCCAGCGGCAATGCCAGCCTGCCTGAGCTTGAGGTGGAACACCTGGTATCACGCCAGGAAAGCAGCAAGTTCGACCTCGCCGTGTTTGTCGAAGAGGACGAAGATCAAGGCCTGAACGTGCGCTGGGTGTATCGCACCAGCGTGTTGCAGGAGCCGACCATCCAGCGCCTCGAACAAGGCTTCGAGAGCCTGTTGGAGCAGATCGTCTCGGCCCCGGGACAAGCGCTGGACAATTGGTCGTGGCGCCTTGAGGGTGGCAACGCCAGCGCAGCGTCCCTGGCGGATTCGTCGCTCGACGAAGCCACGGCCCGCAGCGCCCGCAAGCAGTCCAAATTGAGCAAGCTCAAGCAGACCCGTGCAACCGCTGTGAGCCAGGTGGCCCATGAGCAGGTCCGTACCCGCACCCTCAGCGCCGGGCAAGCCTTGCCGTTGGTGATCGAGCCGTTGCTCGGCGACCTGGATCCGGTGCACTGGGCGCTGCAAGCGCGGGAATGGATCAATGCACAGCTGCTGACCCACGGCGGCCTGCTGTTCCGGGGTTTCAACCTGCCGGATGCCAGCGCTTTCGAACAGTTCGCCCAGGCCATCGAACCCGACCTCTACGGGACCTACGGTGACCTGCCGAAAAACAAGTCCGGCAAGAACATCTACCACTCCACGCCGTACCCGGAACAGCACATGATTCTCTTCCACAACGAGAGCTCCCATCTGCCGCAGTGGCCACGCAAGCAGTGGTTCTATTGCGAAACGCCGGCGCCGCGTGGCGGTTGCACGCCCATCGTCGATTGCCGGCAGGTGCTGGCGCGCTTGCCCGAGGACATCGTCGCTCGCTTCAAGGCCCTGGGGCTGCTGTACGTGCGGCACTTCACCGACAAGCTGGATGTGCGCTGGCAGGACTTCTTCAAGACCGAACAGCGCGAGGAAGTCGAGCGCCAATGCCTGGCGTCGGGCATGCGCTGGGAATGGCTGGGGGCCGACAACCTGCGGATCGCCCAGCACTGCCCGGCCATCGTCGAGCATCCCGAGACCTTGGAACTGTCGTTCTTCAACCAGGTGCAACTGCACCACACCGCCTGCCTGGAGCCGGAAGTGCGCAGCAACCTGATCAGCCTGTTCGGCCCCGGACATTTGCCACGCAACGTGTACTACGGCGATGGCAGCGTGATTGAAGACGCAGTGATGCAAGTGATCGGCGAGGCTTATGAAGACTGCGCGGTACGTTTCAGTTGGCAAAAGGGTGACATGGTGATGCTGGACAATATGTTGGTGGCCCACGCTCGGGATCCCTTCGAGGGTGAGCGCAAGATCTGTGTCGCCATGGGCCAGATGATGCGTCGCGAACAATTGACCGGTTGCCTGCCCGAAGCACAGCCGCCGCTGGCTGCGGAGGTGCAGGCATGAGCGCCTTTGAAACTCGCGAAGAAGCCTTCGCCCTCTCGCCCCAACAACGCAGCCAGTGGTTGGCGGGGTTGCCGGCGGCGCGCCTGGAACTGGAAATAAAAGGCCCATTGGCCCTGGAGCGTCTGCACCAACGACTCGCCGCCCTGAGCGTGTGCCACGAGGCCCTGCGCCTGCGGGTACGGCCAGAGCCAGGCTTGCTGATGCCCTTGCAAGTGGTTGAATCCACGGTCACGGCCACGGACGCCATCAGCGTCGAGGTGCAAGCGCTCGACGGCGATCGGCAGCGGGTCACGCTGCAACTGCCGGCGCTGAGCGCGGATCGCGGGACCTTGCTGCGCCTGGCGCAGGCATTGGGCTCGATAGAGGCGCCATCGGTGGATGACGAGGCCATGACCTATACCCAGTACAGCGCCTGGCTCTACGAGTTGCAGGCCGATGAAGACGCCGAGCCTGGCCGGCGTTTCTGGGCCAGCCAGGCCTTGGACGAAGCGGTCGCCAGCGAGTTGCTCTACCGTGAGGTTCGCAGCGACCGCTCCGACGCCCCGGTGACCACTCGCTTGAGCGCCAACCCACAGTTGAGCATGGCCCTGGACAGCTTTTGCCAACGTCACGACGCATCGCCCGAACAAGTGCTGATGACGGCCTGGGGCGTGCTGTTGCAGCGCCTGAGTAGCGGCGACAGCCCGGCACTGACCTTGAACTGGGTCCACGATTGCCGCGACGACTATGAAGAACTCGCCGATTGCTGGGGATTGTTCGCCAAGCCCCTGCCCCTGCGCTGGCAAGCGGCGGCGGACAGCCAGTTTGCCCAGGCGCTGGCGAACCTGCAGGTGCTCTGCGAGCAAGCCACCGAATGGCAGGAATACTGCGGCGTCAGCGCTGCACTGCCGGCCGACACTTTGCAGTACGGCTTCCAGTGGGGTGGGCAGTTGCCCGATCGACTCGACACCTTGGGCAGCATGGCGTCGACGCTCACGGTGCTGGACGCACAGGCCATCCCCGCGGGCATGGAGCTGCTGTTGGTGGCCGAAACGACCGCTGGCGGCTATCGCCTGAACCTCTGCCACCTGCCGGGCCGCTACAGCGAACAGGCCGCCCTGGTCCTGCTGGAGCAATTCCAATCGCTGCTGCTCGATGCCCTCGCCAATCCAAGCAAGCCCCTGGCCGAACTGTCAGTGCAGGCGCCGAGTTTTACCGCAACGCTGACCGCCCTGCAGGCGCCATCCGACGCTACGGCACTGCCGTTTACCAGCGTGCCGGCGAGTTTCGATGAATGTGCCGCGCAGTTTCCCGAATATTTGGCCCTGCGCGACCCCAATGGGCAGTTGAGCTATGCCCAACTGCAGGCCCGCAGTAACCAACTGGCGCATTTCCTGCGCGCCCAGGGCGTGGGTCGCGAAGATCGCGTGGCGCTGTACCTGGATCGCTCGGCACAGATGGTCCTGGCCATGCTCGCCGTGCTCAAGAGCGGCGCGGCGTTCGTTCCCCTGGATGTGCATCAGCCGGCACAACGCTCGCTGGCGATCCTGCAACAAGCCCAGCCGACCTTCATACTCAGCGGCTCGGCCGGCAGCGCCCCTGCGTTGCCGGGCATCGGCAGCCTCGACCTGCGCGAGGAAGCGGCCTGGCAGCAAGCGCCAACGACTGCAACCAACGTCGAGATCCAAGGACAGGACGCGGCCTACGTGCTGTTCACTTCCGGCAGCACCGGTACACCCAAAGGCGTCATCGTCGAGCACCGACAGCTGGCCAGTTATGTCGCCAGCGTATCCCGGCGCTTGCAACTGGCCGCAGGCGAACGCAGTGCAGTGGTCACCTCACTGGCGGCCGACCTGGGCTACACGTTGCTGTTCCCGGCCCTGCTCAGCGGCGGCGAATTGCACCTGCTGGACAAGGAAACGGCCATGGACGCCCAGGCTTGGGCAGCCTGGCAGGCGCAGTACCCAATCGATCACCTGAAGATCGTGCCGTCGTTGCTCGACGCCTGGTTGATTCATGCCCAAAGCGCTGCCGTGTTGCCGCGCAAACAATTGATACTCGGTGGCGAAAGCTGCTCGCGGCGCCTGCTGCAAAGCATTCGCAGCCTTGCTCCGGCGCTAACGGTCTTCAACCATTACGGCCCGACCGAAACCACCGTTGGGGTGGTGATGCACAAAGCCGATCCGAGCGTGGATTATCGTCGCCTGCCCCTCAGCGACCGCCTCGACGGCATGCGCCTGTACCTGCTCGACGAGCAGCAAGCGTTGGCCGCCCCAGGGCAAAGCGCCGAGCTGTATATCGCCGGCCCGCAACTGGCCCGCGGGTACCTGGACACGCAACAAAGCGCCGGACGTTTTATCGAGCTGGCACATCGGCCGGGCGAACGCCTCTATCGCACCGGCGACATGGCCCGCTATCGCCATGACGGCAGCCTGGAGATCACCGGGCGGGCCGACCGCCAGGTGAAAATTCGTGGGTTCCGCGTGGAACTCGACGAGATCCAGGCGCAGCTGACCAACCTTCCCGGTGTGGCCCAGGCCGCGGTGGAATGCATCCCTCGCGGCGAGCTCGGCCAGCAACTGTTCGCCTTCATGACCCTGGCGCCCGGGCATTCGACCACAGTCGCCAGGCTGCATGGCCAGGCCCAGGATTGCTTGCCGGACTACATGCTGCCCACCCTGCGGATCGTCGAAGCCTTGCCCCTGATGGGCAACGGCAAGCTCGACCGCAAGACCTTGCAGCAATGGGCTGACAAAGTCCTCGACACGGTCGGCAGTGCCTTGCCACGCACGCCGCTGGAAGCCTTGCTCGCCGAGGTCTGGGCACAGGTGCTGGGCCTGGAGCGAGTGGGCATCGACGATGATTTCTTCGAGCTGGGCGGCCATTCCCTGGCGGCGGTGACGCTTGCCAGTCGCCTGCAGACCGCGCTGTCGGCACCGGTGACGGTCAATGCGGTGTTCAACGCCCCGAGCGTCTCGGCATTTGCAGCATTGGTGCAGGCCGAACTCAAACTCTCGCCACTGGTGCGGTTGTCGGCGCCAAACGCTGTCGAAGCCGCCAACCTGTTCTGCTTCCACCCCTCCACCGGCCACGTGCAGGATTACCGCACGCTGCTGGCGCCGCTGTCGGCCTGGCAGCTGTGGGGCTTGCAGGCGGCGTACCTGAGCGATGACAGCACAACGCTGGGCGGCGATATCGAGAGCCTCGCCGCGCTCTATGTCGAGCACCTGCGCCAACAGCAACCCCAGGGGCCGTACCACCTGCTGGGCTTCTCCCTCGGTGGTCTGCTGGCGATTGCCGCGGCCGCGCGCCTGGAAAGCCAGGGCCAAGCAGTGGCGTTTCTCGGTATCATCGACTCGCAGTACCAGCATCAAGCGCCAGAAGACAGTGTCGAGGCGCTGCTGGAGTCAGCCTCCCAAGCGCTGACACCGGACAGCCAGAGCGTGATGCGCCGGTTGCCGCCACCGATCATGGCCGCATTGCTGGAGCAACTGGACGCCCTGCCCCCAGCGGCACGCCTGCCGGAGCTGGTGCAGTGGGCACGCCAGCAAGGCCTGCAACTCGATGGCGACAGTTGGGAGCATTTGCAAACGCGGCTGCGCTACCAGCAGCACACGCAGCATCTGCTGGCGACCTTCAAGCCTGCCCGGCTAAGCTGCCCGGTGCATGTCTGGTGGGCCAGCGACACCCTGGCCCAGGCCGACTTCGCCGACCCGCATTGGGAAGACCTGAGCAGCGGGCCGTTGACCCGCGAGGTCATCACGGCGCAACACCTGACCATCCTTGAGCAACGCGCCTTGCACGAACAATTGGCGGCGCGTCTCACGGCCATTGCTACACACGGAGCGGTTTGAAATGGATCTGTTGTTACTCATGGCTAAACGCTCCTGGCGCGCACTGCTGGTGGCGACCCTGACGGGGTTGATCTGCGGCCTCGCGGCTGCCGGCCTGATCGCCAACATCAACCACAGCCTGGAGGTGTTCGACAAGCTGCGCCCGGTGGATGGCCTGCTCTTCGCTGGCCTGGTGGTGTTGGTCGCGGTGTCGCGGATCATCTCCGACATCAGCCTGTTGCGACTGGGCCAGGCTGCGGTCAACGACATGCGCCTGCACCTGAGCGCCAAGCTGATCGACACGCCTTACGCGCAATTGCAGCGCCTGGGCAAGCATCGCCTGCTGGCGATGCTCACCGACGATACGCAGACCATCAGCCAGGCGGTGGAGTTGGTGCCGATCCTGCTGGTCAATGTCGGGATCATCGCCGCGTGCCTCGGCTACCTGGGTTGGCTCAGCATGCCATTGCTCGGCCTGACGCTGCTGCTGATCGTCCTGGGCAGCCTGAGCTTTCACTGGCCGCAACGTCGGGCGCTGACCTCGATCTCCCGTGCTCGCGAGCTCAAGGACCAGTTGTTCAATCAGTACCGCCTGCTCACCGATGGCAGCAAGGAACTGCAACTCAACCATCCGCGCCGGCAGCACTTCTTCACCCGCCTGCTGATACCGGTGAGCCAGCAATACCGCCTCGATTTCGTGCGGGGCATGAGCATCTACGCCTTGGTCCTGAACTGGGGCAATGCGGTGTTCTACATGCTGATCGGTGTGGTGCTGTTCGCCGCGCCGCATTTCATCGACCTGAGCGCGAGCCTGGTCACCGGCTATATCCTGGCGATCCTCTACATGATCACGCCGTTGTCGGAGCTGATGCACGCCTTGCCGACCCTCGGTCGGGCCAGCGTGGCCCTAAACAAGATCCGCGCCCTGGAAGGCGAGATGCAAACCGCCGACGAAACCGTCGAGACGATCTCGCCGACCCAGGTTCGCAGCCTGGTGTGCCGCCAGGTCACCCACACTTACTACCGCGAGCGCGAGGACGGTCATTTCACCCTGGGCCCCATCGACCTCACCCTCAATGCCGGCGAAGTGGTGTTCATCACCGGCGGCAACGGCAGCGGCAAGACCACCCTGGCGCTGTTGCTGACCGGGCTGTACCGGCCGGAAAGCGGCGACGTCATGCTCGACGAACAAGTGTCCTCGAGCAATGACAATCACCATTTCCGACAGCACTTCTCAGCGATCTTCACCGACTTCTGCCTGTTCGAAAACCTGTTCGATGGCGACGATCCGCACCTGGTGAAACAGGCTCAGGACTACCTGGTGCACCTGCAACTGGACCACAAGGTGCAAATCGAGAACGGCAAGCTGACGACGCTGGCGTTGTCCACCGGGCAACGCAAGCGCCTGGCGCTGCTCAGTGCGTATCTGGATGATCGCCCCTGCTACCTGTTCGACGAATGGGCGGCCGACCAGGACCCGGTGTTCAAGCACTTCTTCTACACCCGGATCCTGCCGGACCTGCGCGAACGCGGCAAACTACTGATCGTCATCTCCCACGACGACGCCTACTTCGGCCTGGCCGACCGGCTGATCCGCATCGAACATGGCAAGCTCAGTGAAGTCGCTCCCCAGGCTGACGCCGCGCCCCTGGCGCAAATGCTTTCGTGAGGAAACTTTAAACCCTGTGGCGAGGGAGCTTGCTCCCGCTGGGCTGCGCAGCAGCCCCAAAACCATTGAGCACGGTGTGTCAGGAAAAACAGTTGCCAGGTTTTACGACTGCTGCGCAGCCGGGCGGGAGCAAGCTCCCTCGCCACAAGAACTCATGCAAGCCACACAATGTGGGGCTCTTCTGGCCGCGGCTGTTCAAAACCTGCGCCCAACCCTACTCATAGATGTAATGCAAATAGCTCACCTGCTCCGCCAGCGGCAGACGGTGCAGCTTGGGGCAGGATTCGCAGAGCACCGGCGGTTGGCCTTCGACCGGCTCGTGCAGTTGGTAATGCAGGCAACAATGCCGGCGCAATGGCAAGCACGGGCAAATCTGCGGCGCTGGTGATTCGACCATGCGTTGCAGGCCTCGCAGCTTCAAGCGCCCGTTGTTCACCGTGACCTGCTCCAGCCACTGGTGCGCCTCGGCAAAACCCTCTTTGGACAGGTCAGGGTCCATTCTGGCAAAGGCACCGTCCCAGATAGCAACGAAGTTGCCCCACAATATTTTCGGGGCCAGGCCACCGGCGGCGGCCAATGTGCTGAACAGCGGCGCCAGGTGCTCGTGGATCAACCGCGACCAGTACACCGCACGGCCATCCGCGTCCAAGGCTGACAGTCCGGCGGCCAGGCCCAGCGCCGCAGGTTGGCCATCGTCGTGCAACAGCAATGCCTCCTCGCCCCAGAACTCGATCGCGCAGCGACGCGTCAGCACACAGGCCAGGGTGGCCGGCAGGACGATACTCATGTAGTTCATCGACCACTGCGAAACCACGGCGGCGCGGTTCACCCCTGGGTAACGCAAGGCAAACCGGGTCAGCAAGGGTTGCAGTACGCCAGGGTCGGCAAGCTGGCTCAACGCGATGGCAGGCTGATCACCAGGTTCCTGCCGAATGACCCGCTGTATCGGCGGCCAGGCCTGGTTAAGCCATTCTGGAAATTCGATAACGGGGCTCCCGTGGCTTTCCCTAATTAATGCAAACGATTAGCATTGGCTGATCCTATCCTCCCTCCCCTGCAAACTCAACGTCGTTAGCGACCAGGCTCACCAAGACCACATGCACACACTCCGCAATTTCTGGCGTCTCGCGCGGCCTTTCTGGGCATCCGAGGAAAAGTACCCGGCCCTGTTACTGCTGTTGGCCACCGTGCTGATGACCCTGTGCCTGGTCGGGGTCAACATCCTCACCAACTTCTGGAACCTGCATTTCTATAATGCCTTGCAGGCCCTGGACTACCACGGTTTCCTGATCGGCAGCCTGCAGTTCATCCTGCTGCAGATCGGCACGGCCGCCTTCACCGTGGGCGCGTTCCACTTCCAGCAGAAGCTGACCATCCGCTGGCGGCGCTGGGCGACCCGCAACATGCTTGATCAATGGCTGGGCAGCCAGCGCTACCAGAAGCTGAAGCTGACCGAAACCGAGGTCGACAACCCCGATCAGCGGATCGCCGAAGACATCGACCTGTTCATCGTCAAGTCGCTCAAGTTGAGCCTGGGCCTGTTGACGTCGGTGGTGTCGCTGTTTTCCTTCCTGCATATCCTCTGGCAGGCCTCAAGCCTGGTCAGCGTGCCGTTCAACGACCAGTCCATCATCATTCCGGGACTGCTGGTGTGGGTCGCCCTGGTGTATGCGCTCCTGGGCACCGGCCTGGCCTTCTGGCTGGGACGCGCGCTGCCCAGCCTGAATTTCATGCAGCAGCGACGTGAAGCGGATTTTCGTTTTTCGCTCATCCGCCTGCGGGAGAACGCTGACTCGGTAGCGCAATACCGCGGCGAAGTCGTAGAGAACGAACGCTTCAACCACCGCCTGGAGGCGGCGCTGGAAAACTTCTGGGCGCTGGTGAAAAAACAGAAACTGATCATGGGCTACTCGACCTTCTACTTGCGCAGCGCGACGGTCATCCCGATGTTCATCATGGCGCCACAGTTCTTCGCCGGCGCCTTTCCCCTCGGCCGCCTGACACAGATAAGCGCGGCCTTCGGCGAAGTGCACGCCGCCATCGCCTACCTGGTGAGCGTGTTCCCGGAGCTGTCGGAATGGAAGTCGGTGATCGACCGCTTGATCGGCTTCCAGGAGCGCCTGGATAACGTTGAGGTCAAGTCCCAGGTCAGGCTCGAACAACAGGCCGACGGTCTCGACATCAAGGACCTGGACATCTGGCTGCCGAACGGCCGGCCGTTGTTCAAAGACTTCAATTTGTCGCTCAAGCCCGGTGACAGCCTGATGATCCGCGCGCCGTCCGGCTACGGCAAATCAACGCTGATCCGCACGATTACCGGACTTTGGCATCACGCTCGCGGCTCAAGCTGTTATGACCGTGAGCGTGCCCTGACGCTTGCGCAGAAACCCTACCTGCCGTTGGGCAGTCTGCGTGAAGCGCTGTGGTACCCCAACCCACCCCGTCGCGAAGAAGATGCCGCGCTGCGCCAGGCCATGGAGCAAGTTGGCCTGCAGCACCTGAGCGATCTGTTGGAGCAAGAGCGGGACTGGGCGCAGACCCTCAGCGTCGGCGAACAGCAACGCTGTGCGTTCGTCAGGGCCTTGCTGGCCCGCCCGACGGTGCTGTTCCTCGACGAGAGCAGTTCGGCACTGGATTCAACCAACGAGGCGCGCTGCTATCAACTGCTCAAAGAGACGCTGCCAGAAACGATCCTGATCAGCGTCGGCCACAATGCTTCGCTTGAGCGCTTCCATTGGCAGGTCCTGGAGCTGCAAAGCGAAGCACGATGGGTGCATCGGAAGGTGACACAACCGGTGTGAGTTCGCCGTCTCTATTTTGCATCCCAACGACGAAACAGGACGCTGGCGTTAACTCCCCCGAACCCGAATCCATTCGAGAGCGCATGGGTGATCGGCATCTTCCGGGCATTGAGGGCGACCAGATCGAGCCCTTCTGCGGCTTCATCGGGATGAAGCAGGTTCAGCGTCGGCGGTACGACCTGATCACGCAGCGCGAGCACGGTGAAGATCGCTTCAATGCCCCCCGCCGCCCCCAAAAGATGCCCGGTAGCGGACTTGGTCGAGGTGATAGCCACGCCGGAGTCAGCCCCGAACACCGAGCGAATCGCTGCCAACTCCCCGTTATCGCCCACCTGTGTGGAGGTCGCGTGGGCATTGATATGCTGCACGTCGGCAGGGCTGACCCCCGCCTGGCGCAGAGCCTGCTGCATGGCGCGCCGTGCGCCGCTGCCGTCTTCCGGGCCTGCGGTCAGGTGATAGGCATCAGCGCTGGTGCCATAGCCAACCAGTTCGGCCAGGGGCTTGGCACCACGGGCCAGGGCATGCTCCAGCGACTCGATCACCAGCAGCCCGGCCCCTTCGGCCATGACGAAACCGTCACGGTCGCGATCAAAGGGACGCGAGGCCTCCTGAGGGTGCTCGGCAAAGCCCGTGGACAGTGCGCGGGCGGCGGCAAAACAGCCCAGGGTCACACGGTCTATCGCCGCTTCGGTACCGCCACATATGGCGATATCCGCCTCACCGCTTCTGATGAGCCTGGCCGCATCTCCAATGGCTTGCACCCCGGCGGCACAAGCCGTTACAGGCGCACCGAGAGGCCCCTTGAGCGCATGCCGGATGGAAACGTGCCCGGCCGCCATGTTGGCGAGAAAGGCCGGCGCGGTGAATGGCGACAAGCGGCGCGGGCCACGCGCATCGGTGGTGCGTACAGCGTCGGCAATTGCGCCAAAGCCACCGACGCCCGATGAAATGATCGTCGCGGTGCGTTCCTGGTCTGAGGCTTGCGTCGGATGCCAGCCTGCCTGCGCCAGGGCTTCATCGGCAGCAACGAGGGCGAACTCGATGAAGCGGTCCATCTTCTTGCGATCCTTGACCGAGATGAAGCGCTCGGGGTCATACCCCGCAACGGCATCCTCTTGCAGAGACGGCACCTGGCCGCCCACCGCAACGCCGGTACCCTCGGTGATATCGCCAGACAGGTTACGGATACCGGAACGTCCCGCCAGCAACCTCTGCCAGACTTCTTCCACTGCACAACCCAGGGGGCTGACAATGCCCATGCCTGTGACGACGATTCGCTTTTGACCTTCGGCAGTCATCATAAAAACCTCTTCATTTCTCAGTCGACATCCACTGACAACAGCATGCGTCTGCTGACTTACGCCAGCCTCGCTGTTTCAGTTTGGACCTGTTTGTCAGGATGGATCTTGAACCAGATGGAATACATCGCCGGCAGAAACACCAGCGTCATGATGGTGCCGACGAAGGTCCCTCCGATCAGCGTGTAGGCCAGCGTCCCCCAGAAGACAGAATGCGTCAGGGGGATGAATGCCAGGATGGCCGCCAGCGCCGTCAGCAGCACCGGCCGGGCCCGTTGCACGGTGGCCTCGATCACCGCGTGGAACGGGTCCAGCCCTTCTTGCGCGTTGTGGTGGATTTGCCCAATCAAAATCAGCGTATTGCGCATCAAAATGCCCGAGAGCGCGATCAGGCCGACCAGGGCGTTGATTCCAAACGGCTGCTGGAAGATCAGCAAGGTCGGCACCACGCCAATCAATCCCAGCGGCGCGGTGAAGAACACCATGACCATCGCCGAGATCGAGCGTACCTGGAGGATGATGATCAGCAGCGTCAGGGCAACCATGATCGGCAGCAGCGGCACGATCGCCTGGCCGGCCTTGCCCGACTCCTCGATGGCCCCCGCCTGCTCGATCCGGTACCCGTCAGGAAGGGTGTCCATGATCGGCTGCAGTTGTTTGAGGATTGCGCTCGAAACGTCCGGTGGCTGCAAATTTTCGGCAATGTCGCCGCGCACGGTAATGGTCGGCGTGCGATCACGCCGCCGCAGGATCGGGTCCTCCATGCGCACATCCACCTCGCCGACCTGGGACAGCGGAATACGCTGTCCCGCCGTGCCCACCAGGGTAAAACCTTCGATCTTGGCGGGATCGAGTCGAATATCGCCGGCAGCGCGACCAACCACTTGCACCGAACGGATGTCCTCGCGAACCGCCGTAATCGGCACCCCCGTGAGCAGGAACTGCAACTGCTGGGCGACGGCATTCGAGGTCAGGCCCACCGCCTGCAAACGATCTTGATCAAGACTGAAATGCAGCGTCGGCGTCAGTGGCCCCCAGTCGGTATTGACGGTCCGCATCATCGGGCTCGCTTGCATGACGTCCTGTACCCGACCGGCGATCTCGCGCAACGTTGACGGATCGGGGCCCATTACCCGGTAAGCCACGGGGAATGGCGAATACGGACCAAACACCAGTTGAGTCACCCGCACCCGCGCCTGCGGGGCAAGCCCTTCGGCGACCGCTTCGCGAAGACGGAACTTGAGGGTTTCACGGGCCTCCTGGCTGCTCGTCAGCACCACAATCTTGGCGAAGGACGGGTCAGGAAGCTCCGGCGCCATCGCCAGGTAGAAGCGTGGCGCACCTTGACCGATATAGGCGGTGACGATTTTCGCCTCATCCTGCTTTTGCAACCAGGCCTCGACCTTGGCCGTGGCGGCGCTGGTCTGCTCGATGGAGGTTCCATAGGGCATCTGCACCTCGACCAATACCTCGGGACGGTCTGAGGTCGGGAAGAATTGCTTCTTGACCAGGCTCATGCCGAGAATCGCCACGACAAATGTCGCGACCACGGTGCCGGCCACCCACCATTTGCGCGCGATGACGCGGGTCAGGAGCTGGCGAAAGCGATTGTAATGACGCGTGTTGTAGATAGCCGCGTGACCGCCCTCGACCGGCTTGATATCCGGCAATAGCTTCACCCCAAGATAAGGGGTAAAAGCCACCGCGACGACCCAGGAGGCGATCAGGGCGATGCCGACGATCCAGAACATGTTGCTGGTGTATTCGCCGGCGGTCGATTGCGCAAAGCCGTTGGGCATGAAGCCAATCGCCGTCACCAGGGTACCGGACAGCATCGGCGCGGCGGTGTGGCTCCAGGCATACGCGGACGCTTTGATCCGGTCGTAGCCCTCCTCCATTTTTACCACCATCATTTCGATCGCGATGATCGCGTCGTCCACCAACAGCCCAAGCGCCAGGATCAGCGAACCCAGGGTAATCCGGTCGAAGTTCTTTCCGGTGGCCGCCATCACCACAAACACTATCGCCAGTGTCAACGGTACGGCGGCTGCGACCACAACGCCCACACGCCAGCCCATGCTGAGAAAGCAAACGAGCATGACAACCAGCAGCGCGACAAAAAACTTGACCATGAACTCACCGACGGCCGAGTCGATGTTCACGGCTTGATCGGTGACCTTGGTCAGCGTCATGCCCAGTGGCATGCCTTCATTGATCTTGGTCGTCTCGGCGTCCAGTGCCTTGCCCAGGTCCAGGCCGTTCCAGCCCTCGCGCATTATGATCCCCAGCAGCAGCGCCTCTTCGCCGTTATTGCGAACCAGGAAAGTGGCCGGATCTTCATATCCGCGCTCGACTGTCGCGACGTCCGAGAGCTTCAGCGTGCGCCCCTGGATCGCAAGCGGTGTGTCGCGAATTTTCGCCAATTTATCGAAGGCACCGTCCACCCGCAGGACGACTTGCGGCCCTTTGGTTTCGATCGAGCCAGCAGGCGTGAGCAGATTCTGGCTGTTCAGCGCGGCGAAGATATCCTGGGGCGAGACGCCCAAGGTCGCCAGTCGATCATGGGAGAACGACACAAAGATTCGCTCGGGCTGCTCACCGATGATGTTGACCTTCTTCACGCCCGCCACATGCAACAGGCGCTGGCGCAACGCTTCGGCATCTCGCACCAGCAGGCGCTGCGGTTCGCCTTTGGCCTTCAGGGCGAACAGCGCGAAGGTAACGTCCGAATACTCGTCATTGACCATCGGCCCAATGACGCCCGCCGGCAGCCGAGTGGCCTCATCGTCGAGTTTCTTGCGCGCCTGATAGAACTCCTCCTGCACTTGCGAGGGTGGCGTGCGATCGACCAGCGAGACCATGGTGAAAGCCAGACCTGGACGGGTGTAGGTTTCCGTGCGGTCGTACCATTTCAGTTCTTGCAGGCGCTTTTCCAGCGGCTCGGCGACTTGGTCCTGCATCTCCTGGGCAGTCGCGCCCGGCCATGCAGTGATGACGGTCAACTGCTTGACCGTAAACGGCGGGTCCTCGGCACGCCCCAACTGGAAGAACGCCAAGGTACCCGCGACGGCAATCAGAAAGATCAGGAACACGGTAATGGAGCGCTCGCGAACGGCGAGTGCCGATAAATTGAGACTCATTGACGGTCCCCGGCAACCTTCACGTCACCCTGTGGGCTCAGTCGCACTTCCTCGCCATCGCGCAGTAGATGCGCGCCCAGCGCGACAATGCGCTCGCCAACCTTGAGCTCACCTGCAACTCGGGCAGCGTCGTCACTCAAGCCCAGGACCTGAACAGGCCGCCAGCTGACTTTCGCCGGTTCGCCGGCAATGACCCACACACCGGTTCCCTTGCCCGGGTCATAGAGGGCAGCGATCGGAACTTGCAGGACCGGCCCTTGCGCGGCGTCTTCGGCGATCCGAAGGGTGACGGTCGAACCCAGCGGCGCATTGGCCAGCCCGCCCGCCAATACATACCGCGCCTCAAAGGTGCGCGTCACACGGTCAGCCGAATCCGACAGCAACCTCAGCTTGGCAGTGACAGCGGCCGAAGTGTTGCCGTAAAGCGTCGCCTGCGCGGTGGACCCTGCGGCCGGACGCAAGGTTTCTGGCAATTGCACGATGGCTTCGCGCTGACCGGCCCGTGCCAGTCGAACCACCGGCTGCCCAGGGCTGACCACCTGCCCGGGTTCGGCGAGCGTCTCCATGACCACGCCATCGGCGTCTGCCAGCAGTACGGCATAGCCCGACGCATTCCGGGCCACGTCAGCCTGAGCTTGCGCGGCGCTGAGTTGTGCTTTCGCGGTATCGGCTGCGGCTTTGATCTGATCGTAGCCCGATGCGGAAATGGCGCCCGCGGCCACCAGCTCACGATAACGAGCCTCGTCATCTGCGGTCTGTTTGGCTCGGGCTTTGGCGGCAGTGACCGCTTCTTGCTGCGCTCGTGCTTGCAAGCCTAAGTCGATGGGATCCAGACGCATGAGCGGCTGACCACGCTTGACGGTCTGCCCGGTATCGACCAGACGCTCAAGCACCTTGCCCGACACTCGGAAACCCAAGTCACTCTGGACGCGAGCCGCCACGACTCCGGTGAATGAACGCCAGAGGCCGGACGAATCCTGAACTTCAGAGACCCTCACCAAAGGAGCGAGCGTGCGCGGATCTTGGACGGTGGAAGAGTCGCCACACGCCGTCAGGACGAGAGGCAACAAGCAAGCGGCAAGGGTGACAGGTCGAAGCCGGCGCATAGATTCCCTACTTGAAGAATAGAAACAGGTGTCACATTCTCTGGCGTGTGACCAATACTGTCAATGGTCACAACTATTGCGGCCAGAGACTAAATTACAATTCTCTCAACACTTATTGCGACTCTAGCCACCAGCGAGCGCACCCACCCATGAGGAGTTCATTGACAGGGAGTGACCAATATATAATATGGTCACACATCAATCTCCACTTCAGGAATCTCCATGTCGCCACTCCACCCCGCTGCTCTGATACTGAGTGCCAGCTTGATGGCAGGCTGCGCCGTTGGTCCGGACTATCACCGTCCGGACACTGCGCTATCGGACCGTTTCCTCGGTCAGCCCTCTGTCGAACAGCGGCACGCGACGATGCCGGCCAGTCTCGTAGCTTGGTGGGAAGGCTTTGATGACCCAGCGCTGACCGAATTCGTCGCCAAGGCACTTGAGCAGAACCTGGACCTGGCGCAGGCCTCGGCGCGCGTCGCGCAGGCGCGGGCCGGCCTGGGTGCGGCCGATGCTGCTTTGCTGCCCTCGGGCAATATCAGCGGACAAGCCGCTCGCGCCTATCAGTCAGTCGAAACCCCACTCGGCCAGGTGCTGAATTCAACGCCTGGCTATGATCGGTATGGAAGCACTTACGAACTCAACCTCGGGGCCAGCTGGGAGGTCGATTTGTTTGGCAGCCTGCGCCGGTCACGCGAGGCCGCCCTGGCCGAATACCAGGCGTCCGCAGCGGGCGCCACGGCCACCCGCCTGGCCGTCGCTGCGCAGACCGCCGACATCTACATCACTGTCCGCGGATTGCAGACCCGTTTGGGCATTGCGAACCAACAGGTCAAAACGCAACAGGAACTGCTGGAGAAGGTCCAACTGCTCTACAGCAAGGGCCTCGCCGCCAGCTATCAGGTTCGCCAGACCGAGGGCGCCTTGGCACAGGTCCAAGCGACAGTGCCGGTCCTGCAAATTGGCCTGGATGCTGCGATGAACGCACTGGACATCATGCTTGGCACGCCGCCCGGCACGCATCGCACACAACTGGCCAATGCGCGGAGCATTCCTCTGGCACCCCAGATAACCGCCATGGGATCGCCTGCCGATCTGCTGCGCCGCCGGCCCGATCTCATCGTGGCCGAGCGCCGTCTAGCGGCCTCCAATGCACGCATCGCAGAGGCCGTTGCTGAGTACTATCCAAAATTCTCCCTCAGCGCGTTGCTCGGTAGCGCCACCGCCGTATCCGCCGGCAACCTTTTTACCGGCGGCGCCAGCCAGTCGGCGGGTGTATTGGGACTGCGCTGGAGGCTCTTCGACTTTGGCCGTATCAACGCACAGATCGATCAAGCCAAGGGGCAGGAAGCCGAGGCCCTGGCCGCTTATCGCCAGTCCGCGCTGCGCGCCAGCGAGGATGTCGAGAACGCGTTCTCCTCGTTGGTCAATCGCGAAGCCCAGGCAACCACCCTCACCGCAGCAGAGACGGCCCTGACTCAGGCTCGTCAATCCTCGTTCATTGCCTATGAGAAAGGCACCGCCAGTCTCATCGACGTCCTGCAAGCCGACGAAACACTGCTGCGAGCTTCCGATGCCCGAGCGCAAGCGCGAACCGAATCGGCACGAGCGGCGGTCGCCGCGTTCAGGGCACTGGGTGGTGGCTGGCAGCCTTCTCACGCCGAGCCTGTGGCAAGTCGATGACGTAACCAGGTGACGTGGCACCACCTGCGCGCCCTCCTCCTTCAGCTAAAACCAGCAGAGAACAGCAATATGAAAACGAACGATAACTCTTGGGTGCTCATCACGGGCGCGTCGAGCGGATTTGGCGAGGAGTTTGCCCGGCAGTACGCAGCACAAGGGAAATCGCTGGTCCTGGTAGCACGCCGCTTGGATAAACTTCAAGCCCTGTCGGCGCAGTTGCGCGAACGCTTCGACGTTGAGGTGCTCGTCGAGCAAGTCGACCTGTCCTCGATTTCGGCGATCATCGAACTGTATCAGCGACTCAGCGAGCGCGGTGTCGTGATCGATGTGCTCATCAACAATGCCGGTCATGGCTTGCAAGGGCCCTTTCTGGATCAATCCGTAGAACAATCCCTGGCCATGATCGATTTGGACATCGCCAGCCTTACAGCCCTGACGCGCCTCTTCGCGACTGACATGCGGGCCCGAAAACGCGGAGATATCCTGATGGTTGCCAGCCTGCTGGCCTTCCAGGGCGTGAAGAATTTCGCCGTTTACTCTGCCGCGAAGGCCTATGTGCTTCGCTTCTCTGACGCGCTTCATCGTGAACTCAAAACCGACGGCGTCGTCGTGACCGCACTTTGCCCCGGGATGTCGGACACCGGATTTGCACAAAGCGCCAGGCAAAAGCTCACACCGGCCCTGAAAATGGTGATGATGCAGCCCCAGCCCGTTGTCGCTGCGGGAATCCGTGCGCTGCAAGCCGGACGCATGAGTGTCGTGCCAGGCTTTGGCAACAAAGCGATTACGGTCTTGACCTGGGCCACGCCTCGCCGGTTTCACCAAGGCATCATGGCGCACGTCATGGGCGTCTGAGTGGGCGATGTGAAGGCCTTCCCGAAGGGGAAAGGAATGCGTACAGAAAGGCCGGAGGCAACCTGTGCTCCCGGCCTTTTCGTTATCGTAAAGCGGCAATCAATCAGAAGCGATAGCTGACAGAAGCACCGAGGCCGCTGGCACTGTTCTTATACGTGGAGCTGTAGGCGCCCCGGGTCGCTGAGGTGTGATTGACCTGCACGCTCTCTTCCCACAGATAAGAATAGGCAACGTCGATCGTGACATCGTCCACCGGCGTCCAGCCTGCACCGAAGCTGATCACCGTCCGGTCGCCCGTAGGAATACGTGGCCCGCGGTCGGTGTTGTTGGCGGGCGACTGGTCGACTGACAAGCCTGCGCGAAGCACCCACTGGTTGTTCAACCGGTACGCCGTACCGATGGCGTGGGCCCACGTGTCATGCCAGTTCTGCTCTTCGGCAACGGTGCCCAGCGAGCCACTGAGCAAAGGAGGCAAACCCGAGTTCTGGATGACCAACTCCTTGAAGCGACTCCAGCGTGTCCAGGTGCTCCCCGCATAAAGCGTCCAGTCATCGTTGAGCTGATGAGTCACCGAAAAGTCCACCGACTCCGGTGTATCCACATCCAGCGAAGCGTCATAGCTCTGGCCGCTGACGCCCAGCAAGCTGAAGACTCCACCAGTAACCTTAGTCTTGGCGTCCAAGTGGTAACTGACTTTGGAGTGGTACGTCAGACCCAAGCGGGTTCGGTCAGTAGCCTGCACCAGGATCCCCGCGTTGAAACCCAGGGCCGTGTCGTCGCCGGTGCTTTTGAGTTTTCCATCATTGCGCCCAGGGCTGAGTGGATTGGGCACCATCCCGGACAACTCACCGCTGATACGGTTGATGGTAGGACCGAACCCGATCGACACTTTGTCGTTAAAGGCATAGCTGATAGTGGGCTGGAACGTGAGGGTCGTGACCTCGCTTTTGTTGGCGTAATAACGCCCGGCGAAACCGCTGCCATAGTCGGTAATCAGGCCGAAAGGAACATAAAAACCAACACCGAACGCCCAGTGCTCATCAATGGGTTTGACGTAGTAACCCATCGGCACCGTGGTCGTTGGCACCATATCGCCGTCCTGCTGGCCACCGAAGGTGCTGCGAGTCTGGCTGATGTCGGACTTGGCGAAAAGCGTCGCCGCCCCCAGACTGACCTGCTCCCTCTTCAAGCGAGACATGCCCGCCGGATTGCCAAAAACGGTGCTCGCATCTTCAGCAGAAGACGAGCGACCGGCAAACCCGGATCCCATCCCACTGATGCTTTGCTCATTGAGCGCGAAACCGCTCGCCAGCACATGAGAAGTGGCGAGCGCAACAGCGAGACCTAGCGGGGTCTTGAGCCATATTTTTTTCATTATTAGAACTCTTACAGCAGTAGCTGAGGTGAATGAAGCGGGTGGTTGTGTTATGTGAAAATTGCCACGGTCTGACGCGCCCAAAGCACTCGTCGACCGCTTTCGTCCCAGATTTCCATATCTTGCAATGAGTAACCTTCCAGAGCCTGCTGGCTGAAAGAACTGATGAGAAACCATTCACCAGCACCGGCCGGCTGCGGTAGATCAATCATCCAGGACGCAGAGCTGATGGCGGCGGGCTCGGTGAAGCAGGTCATGGCGGCTGGCGGCAAACTGTCAGCGAGCGCAACCAAGGCGACGGCGGGGTCCACGCCCTGTGCATCCAGGTGGCGCACCCACATCAACAGTTCGGGATTTTCTGCGCCAGATACTGGCAATGAACCGCCCGCCGCGCGCATCTCGAAGTTATGGGCGCAAGCCGGTGCGACGTTGCTATCCAGAACCAGTGTGGGGTATTTGGATGGCCCCTCTACAAGCGGTCTTCCCCAGGAGTTGTGGGTGATTTTGCTCGCGCGCGGCTGAGCGAATAACAGCGTGGTGCGCAGTGCCAGGTCATCGCCCGACATACAGTCGACCGCTACCGAGGTGACTGACCGCCCTTGACGCAACACGCTGGTTTCGAATGTCTGGGCCTGTGTGACAGGACCAATGAACGACACCTGGGCTGACCTGAACGGTGGGAAATCTGTCGGACACTCACGCAAAACCGCTTGCAGCGACAGCGCCGCAGACAGGCCCCCAAAGACAGTGCGCCCCTGTAGCCAGTTGGGTGGTGCAATAAAAGGTGAGTCTGGATCGAATTGCTGCAGCATCTGGGCAAAGCTGGTCATATCAACGCTCCCCTGAACTGACCGGTCGTGATCCCCATCAAGCAGCACGCAGGTGTCGCCCTCTCCCAATCGAAACGGGTGGATGGGATCGGTGAAGACCTAAGCTGAAGGCGGCGCTGGATCATGGCGATCTCTTGAGAACAGATGCGCCATACTTATTCATGTGACCATTTGTGTCAACAGTCACAATCCAGACAAATAGACACCTTCATCAGAAGGTAAAATCGCAGGGACCACGGGGATAGGTTGCAACGGCAATACGGCCCTCAGCCGAAGCTCAGGGCATGAGGCTACGCAGGATGAGATTGGAGGTGAGCGTCGGGGCATCCTCGATGCGATCGAGGTTGTACTGCAACAGCAAAGGATTGACGAAAGGCTGGAGCGCCAGATGTATCGCGTCTACCGTCTCGTCCAGTGGCGTCCTGCGCTCGAACTCACCGAGTTCTCGCCCCTCTCGTACGATCTGCAGAACAAAGTCTTTGATCCGTGCATTATAAACCTGCGAGCTTGGCCAACGCTCCGAGGCCGAGAACGCGGCGATGTCATAAAGCTTGCGGTCGTTGAAGAACAGGTCCGCGCCCGTGACCATCAGTGTTTTGACCATGCGTCTAAAGCGCTCCGTAGGTGAGAGGCCTTCCACGTTGATGGCCTGCTCCACGGCGGCAACGATTTGCGCCAGACAATTTTTGCAAATGGCTTCGCCGATTGCCTGCTTGGAATCAAAGAACTTGTAGATGTAAGCCTTGGAAAACCCGATGGCCTTGGCCAGGTCGGACACCGTGGTCTTGCCGTAACCGTATTGACTGAAATGCTCATTGGCCGCCGCGACAATCTGGTCTCGGATGTCATGGTCGACTGGGCCACGGACGCTGGGGGATATTGGCTGGTTCATGCGGTCAGCTTACTCACCTCAAAGGCGGTTGACAACTTGTGACCACATTGTAATTAAGTCACATATCTGGCGATTTGGCTGGATAGCCGTTTGCATGTCAGGAGCTGCCATCGGCGCAACTGCCCTGCTGTACCGGGCGTATCTGGGACTCGCCTCCAATGCTTTTCCTCATCGCTGCGCAAGCTGACGTAGCACCGGGTGCTAACGTCAATTACGATAATCCGCACCGCCCGCCCCCCCCCCAAAAAAATAGTTGGAAGGTCAATCTGTGCATCTGAACCGTTGGAGTTACACCCTATTGGCCTGTCTGCTGCCGCAGTTGAGCTCGGCCAGCACACTGCACATAGACCCTCGAGCCGAGAGCCTTTACCAAAAAGCTGTCCCCTACCTACTACAAGCGAATTCCAAGCTCGAAGCAGTGACCGCTGATACTCCAGCTACAAGCGAAGAGGAGCGGCAGCGCTCCCTGACCTTAGCGGAAGAAGGAGGACTATTACTCAAGCCCGCGTTTGCTCTTCTTGAACAAGCAGCGGTCCTTGATCATCCCGTAGCTCAATATCGTCTCGGACTGATCTACGTGATGCTGTCTCCAAGCGAAGTGATCAAAGAGAAAGCTTGTCCCTTGTTTGAACGAAGCCTCGCCCAAGGCTTTGCTCCACCGGCACTTGAAATTGCCTACTGGTGCTTGGCATTCACCGATACGCCCGAGTACCAAAAAGCCTTGAAGGCCACAGAAACCAGCATGCCACTTTACGAAAAATATTTTCCTCAGCCTGTTGTCAGGCTTGAGTGCAGGCGTGAAGAACCTGTGGGCTTCGCCATGCAGTGGGGCGATGGTCGGGATTACCAGGCAGAAATCTACCGGCTACAAGGCGATAGCAATCGCGCACAGCGCTTGGAGTATTACCAGAAAGCTATCGATATCAATGACTGTTACAGGGCAAAAAAACGCATGGAATATCTTAAATAGTCTTTCGTACGCAACTGTGCCGATTCGGTGTTCATCACTTAATCTGCGGATCATCAAGGGGAATATCGAGGATGAAGGTTGCGCCCTGTCCAGCCCCGTCGCTGTGCACGGTCAAGCTGCCCCCCATTTCCTGCGCGGCCAGCGCGCAGCTGTGCAGGCCGAAACCGTGACCGTCTTTGCGAGTAGTGAAGCCATGGGAAAAGAGCCGCGCCAGATGCTCTGGTGCAATCCCATTGCCGTTGTCGGTCACGGTGATACGCAATGCTGGCCCGTCAGCCAGGAAGGCGCTGAACGTGATGCACGGGCTGCGATCGATCACGCCGTTCATTGCTTGTTTGGCATTGCGGATCAGGTTCACCAGAATCAGCAGCATCCGGTGCCGGTCCAGCGGCAGCAAGGGCAAGTCGGCAATGTCCTTGACCACCGTCACCTCCTGGCGCGCCAGTGATCCAGCACTCATGCGCAAGGCATCATCGATCAACTCCGGGACCGGTACTGTCTCGACGATACTGACGGCAACGGCATAGGACTGCTGGGCAGCGACAATGGTTTTGATGTGGTCAATGCCCTTGGTGAGTTGTCCGAGCTCTTCGATGATGCCCTGTTGCTCTATCGCCACCACCTCCGCCAGCTTGAGCAGGTAGCCGGGCAGCATCTTTCCTTTGTGGTCTGTGGTGAGAAAATCGCTCAAGTCATGGACGTGTTCGTTCATCATCTGAGCCACCTTGCCCAGCCCCTGGGCTTTGGAGGTGCGCATCAGGCTGCTGACCAGTTCTGCCGATACGTTCACGCTGTTGAGGACGTTGCCGACGTTGTGCAGCACAGTCGTAGCGATTTCGGCCATGCCCGCCTGACGGGATTTTGCATGCAGTTCGGTTTGCACGTGACTCATGCGGAGCGCCGCGCGCACGCGAGCCATGAGCTCCAGCGGCGAGAAGGGTTTGGCGATATAGTCATCGGCGCCACTCTCCAGCCCGGAGACGCAGGCCTCGCTACCACCGCGGGCGGTCACCAGGATCACCGGTAAATGGGCAAAGCCGGCGCTGGCTTTGATTCTGGCTGTCAGGCCAAAGCCATCGAGTTTCGGCATCATTACATCCGAAACGACCACATCGATGGGTCGACGCTGCAGGAGTGCCCAGGCCTGCTCGCCATCAACTGCGGTGGCGACGATGTAATCGTTTTGCAAAAGTTCTCTGAGATAGCTGAGCATTTCCGGGCTGTCGTCGACCACCAGCACTCTGGATCGCAAGGCGTGTTCCGGGTGCTGCTCGTCGCCTGCGCCTTGCGTCGCTACTTGGTCGTTGCGACTGCCTTGGTGGCCGTCGTCGAAACGCAAGTGGCGCTGCTCAATAGTGCTTGTTGTGCTCGATGACGATCGCTCCTGCATATTGCTGGCTTCGCTCGGCACGGTGTTTTGCTCGGCCCCCAGCGGAAGTCGAACAAAGAAGCACGAACCCCGTCCAGGCTCGCTGTTCACGCCCACTTCGCCCCCCATCAGTTCGGCCAGATCCTTGACCAGGGCCAGACCGATGCCTGTGCCGCTGTAGTGGCGCGTGGCGGAGTTGTCGATCTGGGAAAAACGCTGGAACAGCAACGGCAGTTTGTCAGGCGCAATGCCGATCCCCGAGTCTTGCACCGCGAGTTCAAAACGCTCGCCATCAATCAGCGTCACTGCCAGGTGCACGGTGCCGCCAGCGGACGTGAACTTGATGGCATTGCTCACCAGGTTGAGAAGAATCTTCTCGAAGTGTCGGGGGTCCAGGAACACCGTGCCGAGCGCAGGATCGATGCTGCTGGTCAGGGTGCAGCCTTTGCCCTCGGCCACCATGGCGGCATCCTCGGCCAGCACACCCACCATCTTGTTCAAGTCAATTGGCGCCGGACACACCTCAAACTTGCCCGCTTCGGCTTTGGAGAAATCGAGAATGTCATTCACCCGGTTCATCAAGCGCAGTGCGTTGCGTTGGGCGCGGTCGATTTGCACATGCCAGTCCGCCGGCGGGATGGTCGCCGCCGAGAGCTGCTCCAGGGGGGCGAGAATGAGGGTCAGGGGGGTGCGCAGTTCGTGGCTGACCGTGGCGACGAAATCGCTCTTTGCCTGGTTGGCCGTCTCGGCTTGATTGCGCGCCTGAATGAGCTCGACGGCCTGCGCCTCCAGCACCTCGGTCTGTTGATGCAGCGTGTCGGTCCGTTCGGCGACCATTCTCTCCAAGGAGGCCTGCACTTGCTGTCGTTCGGCTTCAGCCTCAGCCTCCAGCACCCGGATGCGCAGGGCATTCTCCTGGAACACCCGTACGGCGCGGGTCATGATTCCAATCTCGTCACCGCGTCCGGCACTGGCGATCTCGGCGTTCAGGTCGCCGGCCGCAAGCCTGCGCATGACCGAGGCCAGGGCCACGATGGGCTGTGCGATAAACCGCGACGTGCTCCAGGCGATGGCGCCGGCTAGCAGGATGGCGACGGTACCTGCAATTATCGTCGCAAGCATGCCGCGATCATTGTGGACCAAGGCGTCGGAACGCGCTTGACCCGCGAAGCGCGCAACCAACTGGCCGGCGCTGCGAGCCTCGTCGCGAACCTGATCGCGTGCATCGCTCAAAGCGTTGCTCGCCTGATGGAACCTGGCGAACGCCGCCCGGTAGCCGGCAATCTGATCGCTGACCGTCAGGGGCGTAGCCTTGGCTTGTAGCCCCACGGACGAAGGCAGAACGCGCGCGAGACGGGAAAGTTCATCAAGAATGTGGCCGACAGAGCTGGCGACCTCCGCTGACGGTGACAGGCGAAACGACAGGGTCTGCGCCTCCAGGGTGGCAACACGCTCGGCGAAACGCTTGGACAACGCGGCGGCATTGTGCAGCAAGCCGGTGGCAGCCTGAATGTCGCTTGCATCATGAGCAACGCGCCCATCCACCTCACTCAACATTGCCTCGAGGTGCTCGACCACATCCCCGACGACGGCGAGCTGCCGCAACGCCTCGCCTCCCCGCAACTTGGGCGCCTCGCCAAGGTGCTCTACCGTCACGCAGGTAGCAACGACCGCTGTTGCCAACTGGTCCAGGGGCTCTCTCTCCTGCGGCTCCCCCATCACCTCGCGCAATTGCTCGACCACCGGCGGGAGTGCCGCGCAAGCGCTGTGCGCCGCGGCCGCCCCATCACCGGTCACCAGCATCTTGGCCACATTGGCGATGATGATCCGTTCGCCGTTGCGCAGGATATCCAGGATGCGATGGGCGCTTTCAATGTTGCTCACCTGCGCCTGGTGCTCAGCGGTGCGGGCGTCAAGCCCCTTCAGCCCATCGGCGATGCCCTGTTCGACCAGGATCGTCGCCTCTCGCATCCGGCCGTAGTGGGCTGTCATGTTCTCCGTTTCGCCATCCATGGTCAGGGTCGCCGCCCGCAAAGCGGCGATCGCCGCGGCGAGCCTGTCCAGACCTCCCTTGAGCGATTGCGCCTCTGCCACCGCAATGGCGGTAAGGCCGGCAATAGCGGTCGCCACCATGCCTTCGGCTTGGGAGAGGCTTTCCTGGTCGCGGGTGGCGATGAAGTTTTCCACCCGCTCGGTGGCCCCGTTGACCGAGGCCAGAATTTCTGCGGAATGGCTGGCCGAATCCACCGAACGAACCATGCCTCGCAGGCCATAGAGGTTGACTAGCGACACCGCCAGCATCAGAAACACCAGTGCGGCGACTGCCAGCCCGATCCTGACGGCAATGGGCCTGTCTGTGGTGGGCCTGAATGTCAGCACCGCGCCTCGCCTCCTCGCTCCCCGCCCACCACTACTGCTTCGTCACCTCCGGCAAAGGCGTCGGCGGCGCCGTATGGTTGACGGCCGCGTCGATCATCGCCGCAACGGAAGCCTGGCTGTAGAAAGGATTGGCGGCGCCGCCCACCGGCATAGTGGCGAGCCAAGCGTCCAGGTCCTTCGCATCGATGCGTACCAGCGGCACCTCGACGAACTTCGGCACTTGCTTGCCCGCCAGAATCTGCTGGGCCACCCAGAACCCCACCTGGGAAACGCTTGGGGAGGCGGAGACCGAGACGGTCTCGTAGCCATTGGCATCGCGCTCCTGCTTCCACAGGGCAAGTTCGTCCTGACGGTTCCCCATCACAATAATCGGCAAAGGGCGCCCCGCCGCCTTGAACGCCATGGCCGCGCCGTAGCCGTCGCCCCCCTGAGTCGCGACGGCATCAATGCTGGGAAGCGACGGCAGCGCCAGCGCCACCTCCTTGCGTGCGACGGACGCCGTCCAGTTCCCGTACACGGTCTTGGCGAACTTCAGGCCCGGGTAGTCGCTGGCGGCCTTGCGAATGCCGTCGCTGATGTTTTTATCGGTGGCATCGCCGGCAATGCCGCGGATCTCCAGCAGTGTTCCGTTCCCCTTGAGACGCTCGGCGATATAATCCATTTCCACGCGGCCCATGGCGGACCAGTTGTAGTCCACGGTATAGACGCAACTTTCGGTGACCAGACTGGCCATGACGACCACCACGATGCCAGCGTTGCATGCATCGCGAATCACCCCGTTGAGGGCCGTGTCGGACGCGGCCAGGATGACGATGGCGTTCACGCCTTTGACGATCATGTCCTGGATATGGGCCGCCTGTTCCGCTGCGGAGTTATTGGCGCTGACCACCGGAGCCTCGCGGACCAAGCCATCCTTTTGTGCTTGGGCCGCAACCTCCTGCCAGTTGCGCACCATCACTTTGCGGAAATCACTGCCCGCGTAGGAGTTACTGAAGGCAATGCTATAGCTTGAGGTAGGGCCGCCGGCGATGCCGCCATCGGCAGCTTGGGCTGGATTGGCGACAACCATCGCCAGCCCGGTCACGCAGCCGGCGAGGCGCCATAAGATTTTGTGGAGTGGTTTAGTGTTCATGCGGCTCTCCATGCCCTTGGGATTTACCAAAAGTAATCCACCTGCATTTGCCGACAGTCTGGATCGACTGCTCGACCTGGTTGGAGAAGTCGGCCTTCAGATTGGAGATCGTCGACCCTGTGAATGAAGCGCCCAAACGCTCACGAACTGAGGAGATATTGCCCATTGATCAAGCTGCGCCCCTGGGCACCGGTTACCGGATTGCTCATTCGGTCATTCCAATCATAGAACCGGGCACGAAGAACCAGAGACATACAGACTCCTTTCCTTGGCGGCTGAAAACCGAAATCAGTACATTGCCTGCAGTGACACTGAGCATAGTCTCAAGGTGCCCACTTCGCTCGCGGCCATGAAGGATTTCAGCGAGACTCTGCTTGTCGTGATGGGCGGGAGTCGACCAACAGAGCAGATCCTAACCTTCCTCCTTGGACTCAAGCGCACGGTAGTGGTCAATCTTGACTTGCAGTGCAGCAACGGCCTTTTGCATGGCAGCAACTTCGGCCTGTACATCCTGTAAATGGCTCTCCAGCATCTGGCGGCGTTCGGCAATCGTTGAGTCCCCAGCGCTGCGCAGCTTGGCGAATGTTTGCATTTTGCCGATGGTCATGTGAGTGGTGCGTAAACGCAGCAAAAACTCCAGCCACGCCATATCAGTCGGCGCATAAAGCCGTTGCCCGCCGGCCGCACGGGCGACCGGCGCCAACAGGCCGATGCGTTCGTAGTAGCGCAGGGTATAGGCCGTAAGGCCAGTGCGCTTGGCGACCTGGTCAATCGTCTGGTAGGCGTTCATAAGCACAATCCTTGGCCATCGGTGTTCGGTAATGCACCCGTCCCGCTCACTCGGGAGGTGCGGCAACAATTTTGATGCCTCGTTTGGCAAACACTTCCCGCGCTGCGCTGATGCCATTCAACGCGCTTGGAAAACCAGCATACACCGCCATCTGGATGATGATTTCAACGATCTCCTCAGGTTTGCAACCCACATTCAGCGCCCCCTCTATATGCACCTTGAGTTGAGGTTGCGCGTTCCCCAATGCGGTGAGGGCCGCGATGGTTGCCAACTCGCGTGTGCACAGAGCAACACCAGGCCTGGAAAACACATCACCATAGGCGAAATCGACTATCCATTCACCCAGCTCGGGCGAGATATCGCTAAGCGACTTGACCACGTTGTTGCCGGTGGTCCCGGTGATTCTTTCCAGGGTCTCGACCCCTTTCACTCGTCGACTATCCGGTTCAGTTGCCGACGCCGGAATTGCGATTGCTGAAAGCACGAGCCCGGTTACAGCGCTCAGTTTTTTTAATGTCATGACCTGTCTCCTTGTTTAAGCCGCGCAACGGACCTGGCCGTTTTGGCGGTGCAACAAGGAGGCTATTGGTTAGAGCGCGCTCTAAGTCAAGCGCCAGTTGCTTTCAGCTAAAAGGGCCCGCAGCTAAAGGGAGCCCCCCTCACATCATCGTCACACCACCGCAGTTGCAACCGTTCTGGAACGCCAGGCAAAAGCCAACACCATCAACAGCCCCAGACCCGCCATTGCCGCTCCAGCCAGGGAAATCGCCGGATAACCCAGCCCGGTATTGATCACCGCTCCGCCCAGCGCCGCACCCATCGCGTTACCCAAGTTGAAGGCGCCGATGTTCACCGCCGAGGCCAGATTGGGTGCGTCCTTGGCGGCTTCCATGACGCGCATCTGTAGCGGCGGCACCAGGGCGAAGCTGGCGATCCCCCATATCAGGATGGCAACGGCGGCCGGCAGCGGCCAACGCATCAATACGGTGAATGCCAACAAGACGAGAATCAGCACGCTCAGTGAAACGATCAGGGTGCGATCTATCGAGCGGTCGGCGGCCTTGCCGCCCCACATGTTGCCCAGCGTCAACCCCACACCGAACAGCATCAGCATGGCGGTGATGTAGGCGGTTGATGCATGGGTTTCGCTGCTGAGGATCGGCGCGATGTAGGTGAAGACGGTAAACATTGCACCCGAGCCGACTACGGTCAGGGCCAATGCACCCAGCACCGGTCCACGACCCAGCACCCGAATTTCGGCCATTACACCGACGCTTTGTGGCGCCTGCAGATTTGGTAGCGCGAACCACAACGCGGCCATGGTTACCACGCCGAGTCCGGTAATACCCCAGAATGCGGTGCGCCAGCCGAACAGTTCGCCAAACCAGGCGGCCAACGGCACACCGTCGATGGTGGCCAGGGTCAGGCCCAAGAACATGGCCGCAACCGCCCCGGCGCGTTTCTCCGGGGCGACCACGCTAGCGGCGACGATGGAGCCGACGCCAAAAAACGCGCCGTGGTTCAGTGAGGTCACCACTCTGGCGACCATGAGGCTGTAGTAATCGGTAGCCAGGGCTGACATCAGATTACCCAGGGTAAAAATCGCCATGAGTCCGATCAGCAGATAGCGCCGGGGAATCCTGCCGGTGGTCAGGGTCATCAGCGGCGCGCCGAGCAATACACCCAAGGCGTAGGCACTGACCAACAAACCTGCGGCGGGAATGGAAACGCCGAGATCCGCAGCGATGCCCGGCAACATGCCCATGGGGGCGAACTCGGTAACGCCGATGCCAAAGGCACCAATGGCGAGTGCGACAAGCGGTGGATTGATACGCATGGAAGGCTCCTTATCTATGCCGCCAATGCTACGATCCAACTTTTTCAGGCGGTAGATAGCATTTCTGGCAATCACCTTTGCGTACGGAGCACAAATGGACTTCAACGGCAGATCAGGTGAAATGAGCGTGTTCGCCACCGTGGCGCAGGAAGGCAGCCTGTCAGCCGCCGCGCGTGCATTGGGGCTGACCCCCTCGGCGGTCAGTCGGATCATCGCGCGTACTGAACAACGTCTTGGCACTCGCCTGTTGTTGCGCACCACCCGAGCGATCACCTTCACCGCCGAGGGCGAGGCTTACCTGCGCGGCGCCCGCCGTATCCTGGCCGACATGGCCGAGGTCGAAGAAGCCATCGCCGACCAGGGCGTGCCCCGGGGCCGTTTGCGGGTCAGTGCCGCCCTCGGCCATGGGCGCCAGACCATCGTTCCCTTGGTGGCAGCATTCAGCGCCCGCTACCCGAACATCGTCGTCGACCTCACCCTCGGCGACGAAGTGGTCGACATTCTCGGCGGTCAGGCCGACGTGGCGGTACGCTTTGGCCATCTGCCCGACAGCCCGCTGACCGCACGAAGGATCGGCGACACCGGCCAGGTCGTGGTGGCATCGCCCGAGTATCTGCAGCGCCACGGCATCCCCCGGGAACCGGAAGACCTGCTACGGCACAACTGCCTGCGCTTCAACTTCCGGCGTGCCGAACCCAACTGGCCGTTCATCCGCGAGGGAAATGAGTTTTCCCTGAAGGTCAGCGGCAACATCGAATGCAGCAGTGGTGAAGCGCTGGCACAACTCGCACGGGTAGGCGCTGGCATCGCGCGTATCGGCGATTTCACCGTAGCCGAGGACCTGCGGCGCGGCGATCTGGTACCGCTGCTGGAAGCCTGGAACCCCGGAGACCGGGAGCCGATTCATGCGGTGTTCGTAGGTGGTTCGGCAATGCCGGCGCGGGTGCGGTTATTCGTGGACTTCTTGCTGGAACATCACCGGATGTAAACGGGTAACGTCACCTGCCCCTTCCGGATGCTCGTAATGCTGTGGGAGTTTTACCTGACTGGAACAATCGGGAGCTATAGCCGAGATTGGCCGGTGGCGATTGGTGAGAGGCGGCTTTCGGCTAGAAGCGGACGGTGGTCAGCTCAAACGTCTAAATCTAAACATCTAGGGCCTTTCATAGAAGACTTCAAACCCGGCACCTAGTCCCAGTTCAAGCCCCTCAAGGCGCCGGCAGCATCCATGCCGACGGCATTGTTGGAAGCATCATGTTCGTCAATCCTAAAAGCTCCCCCCCTCAATATGGTAGACCTTCGGTTCTTCTGAAAAATATTCCTCCAATCCCATCATGAATAGCCGATGGTCTTCACTCGCTTCGAAGCCCGGCGTGTGGTCTTCGAGTGAATCCCAGCGCACGATCAGGTTGAATTGCTGGGGGGTTTCAATCCCTTGCGCTAGCAAGTGGCCGCCGTAACCCTTTGCGCGGGTGAGCAAAGGGGCGACCTCGGCAAATGCGTGTCTGAACGCTTCAATGCGTTCTTTGTGAACGGGGAGCAGAGCGATTTCATAAATCATGGCATTCCTCCAACAAGCTCAGTTGACTAAAAGTACGCACTCACGAGATGAGCGATGGCTCGACTGCAATCGCGATTTTTCCCTGAAGGCCGTTGTTGGGGCTCTCCAGTCGAGCGTGGGCAAGCCCAATGTCGGCCAGCGAATAGACCGCGCCAACGTGCGGGCGCAGTTGGCCGCGCTCTACCAATGCGCTCAACTCATCAAGTTTGCCGCGGTTTTGTCGGGTAAAAACGAAGTGATAACTCGCGTTCTTGCCCCACGCCTGAACAAGGTTTTGCGGCTGGGCAATGTCCACAATCGAGACTAGGCGGCCGAGTTGGGCGAGCACGTCGGGGCTACGCGTCAGTGTGTTGCCGCCGATGGTGTCGAACACCACATCCACGCCGTGACCACCGGTTTCGCGCATGACGGCGTCGACGTAATCCTCCTTTTCGTAGTCGATGAGCACATCGGCACCCAGGCTGCGTGCGAACTCAAAGTTTGCTTCGCGCACGGTCGTGAAGACCCGCGCTCCAATGGCTTTTGCCACCTGGATCGCGACATGCCCTACGCCTCCCGCGCCGCCGTGTATCAGAATGCTCTCCCCCACTCTGAGCGCCGCTCGCACGGTCAGTGCTTCCCACACCGTCCCGCCAACCAGGGTCAGACTTGCTGCCTCAAGGTGGCTCAGTGATTGCGGCTTACGCCCGATGATGCCTTCGGCCGCAACGTGGTACTCGGCATAACTGCCTGGGCCGTCGAAAATTTGCGGGGTGTACCAGACTTCGTCTCCCGGAGCGAAGCTGGTCACACCCGGCCCGACTTCTTCGACAACGCCCGATACGTCGTGTCCGGTAATGGCCGGCAGTGGCACCAGGTCGGCATAGTCGCCACGTCGAACCTGATAATCCAACGGGTTGATCGAGGTTGCGTGTACCCGGACCAGGACCTGTCCCGCGCCCGGCACGGGCTTGGGCACGTCGCGGAGTTCGAACGACTCAGGACCGCCAAATGACTTCAGTATCATCGCTTTCATGGTAAATCCTCGCATCTATAAAATTGAATATCGAGATATCTCGATATGTTACGGTAAAAAAATTACAAATCTTTCCCTATGACCTCGGCAAGCGCGCTGATGGTTGCTTCATTGCGTTTGTAGTAGGTCCACTGACCGATGCGCCTGACTTCGACCAGGCCCACTCGTTGCAACGTGGCAAGATAACCCGACACCGTTGACTGCGACAGTCCGATACCCTCTTGAATACTACTGACGCAGACGCCGACCGTGAGAACGTCACCCTCATCCTGCGGAGGGAAGTTCTTTACGGGATCCTTCAAACCTTTCAGGATTTGAAGACGCGTAGGGTTCGAGAGGGCTTTGAATATTTCGATCAGTTCCATGCGCTCAGGATATCGAGATTTACCGATATGTCAATACGAAAGGTTAGAATAATTTGGGGGTTCGCATTGCCAACGGTTTCACAGGTTGGAGCGAGTGCCTGCTTCTAGCCGAAAGCAGCCTGTGGTCATGAGTGAAGGCTTTTCTGAAAAAAACCACGATAACGGGCCAAGCAGGTCAAAAGCGTCAAGGGCGAATTCACCGCCCTCTTTGACGCTACCCATGACTGGTTCTGGTGCGATCGCAGCAACGACGACAGAGGCCGCGAATGCAGCCTCTCGGAGCGTCAGGTGAAATCGTCTTTAGCGTATTCACACAGCTTGCAAACGGCGCCCTCCTTATCGAGGGTAACTTCAGAAATCAACGGTGGCCGACACTTTGAGCGTGCGCGGCGCACCTTGAGTCAGGTAGCCACCGTTGGCAGAGGCCCAGTAGTTCTCGTCGGCGACGTTCTCCAGCATCGCGTTGAAGGTCAGTGCGCGGCCCTCCAGTTGCGTCCGATAGCGTGCGCCGAGGTCGACACGGGTCCAGGCAGGGATGCTGTATTCGTTGGCGCTATCGACGAACTGACCGCCGGTGCGCAGCAGCAGGCCGTTCAGGCTCAACCCGGACAAGCCGGGCACATCCCAGTCGGCGCCCAGATTGAATTGGAACTGCGGCACACCCACCGCCTGGTTGCCATCGTCGCGGCCGCCGGCTGTGCCGCGCAGCTCGGCTTTGGTCCAGGTGGCGCCGCTCAGCAGGCGCAGGCCGTCCAGCGGCTCGCCGAACAGACTCAGCTCCACGCCGCGATTACGCTGCTCGGCATCCACCCGGTAATAGCCGTCGCCGCCGAGCACGCCCTGCGGCTGTTCGATGCGGAACAGGCTGAGACTGCCGCCGAAGGTGCCCCAGTCGAGCTTGGCGCCCATCTCGATCTGCTTGGAGCGATAGGGCGCGAACATCTCGCCGCTGTTGAGCGCGGCGCCCGGCGCGGTCGGCCCCTGCTGCAGGGACTCGACGCGGTTGGCATAGAGCGACAGGAACTCGGTGGGCTTGATCACAAGGCCATAGGCCGGCGTGGTGATGCTTTCCTGATAGTTTGAGGTGCGGGCACCGCTGGCCGCGCTCCAGGCATCGGAGCTGATGGATTGGCGACGCACGCCCAGGGTCAGCAGCACGCGGTCGTCGAGCAAGCCCAGGGTGTCGGACACCGCCAGGCTGCGGTTCTGCACCTTGGCGGTGGTGTCCGGGTCGTGAATATCGCCGGAGATGCTGGTGGCCGGCGGCTCGACGATGGGCTGGCCCTCATACAGATTGCCGAAGCCGCGACTGCCCGCCGCGGTGGACTCGAACGCGTTGCGCTTCTCCTGCCAGATGCCGTTGGCGGCCAGGTTGATGCGGTGGCTGACCGGCCCGGTGGTGTGTTCGCCGCGCAGCCCCGTAACGGCACTCAGGGTCTCCTGGTCCAGCGGCGAATAGAGGCGACCGATACGTGCGTCGCCGTTCGCGCCGTAGACGTAGTTGGAGGCGTAGATACCGTTCTCCCGCGTGTATTTGCCGCCTGCACTTAGGTATGCCGTCCAAGTGGGCGACAGGTCGTACTCGGCGCTGAACATGCCATAGGTGTCTTCGAGTTGCGACCAGCTCCAGGGTTGCGCGTAGTTGTGGTCGGAGTCGGGTGCCGACGGCGTCTTGCCGTTGAGAGTGCTGGTAGGCCCCGTCGTGGTCAGATAGACCACCGAGCGCCCTTCGTTGACCCGTTGCTTCTGGTAACCGAGATCCGCAGACAGTCGCAGACGGTCGCCGCGGTAGTCCAGGCCGAGGGTGGCGAGACTGAAGCGCGAGTGCTCCTCGTCCACCGCTGTCTCGCCCTCGCGCTGGGCCAGGTTCACCCGCACGCCGAAGCGGTTTTCCTCGCCGAAGCGCTGGCCCAGATCGAGGTGCCCACCCACTCGGCTGTCGCTGGCATAGTCCAAGGTGGCGCGGCGCGTGGGGCTGTCCTCGGCACGCTTGGAGACCACATTGATCGCCCCGCCGACACCGCTGCCCGACGGCGACACGCCATTCACAAAGGCGTTAGCCCCCTTGAACACCTCAACCCGCTCGACCGACTCGGTGGAGATGATCTGTCGCGGCAGAACACCGTACAGCCCGTTGAAGGCAATATCGTCGCTGAACAGCTGGAACCCGCGCACAACGAACACCTGGGAGAAGTTGCCGAAGCCGAATGACTGACGCACGCCCGGATCGCTGGCCAGCACCTCGGCCAGAGTCTGCGCCTGGCGCGTCTCAATCAGCTCGGAGGTGTAACTGGAGAAGGCGAAGGGCACATCTTGCATGTCCTGGTTGCCCAGCACGCCGATGCGGGCACCCCGCGCCGTCTGCCCACCGGCGTACTCGGCCGGCAGATCGACACGGCCGTCGGCGATCCCGCTGATGGTGGTGGAGCCCAGCTCCAACACACCTTGCTCGGGCAGCGGCACCAGAGTGATGGTGCCGTCGTCGCCAGTCTGGAAGCTCAGGCCACTGCCCTCCAACAACCGCTGCAGGCCGTCGACCACCGAATAGTCGCCCTTGAGCGCCTGCGCCACACCACTGCCACGGGTCAGGCCGGCCTCATAGAGCAGACGCACGTCGGCCTGCTCGGCGAAGTCGATGAGCGCCGCGTCGAGTCGCTGGGCGGGCACGTCGAGCTGTACGGCTTGCGCCTGTGCGGCAGCCATGGCCAGGGGGAGTACGGCTAGCGCCGCGAGGAAGGGGGTCGACCGCATGCTGATGTCCTTGGCTATCAATGCGAAGAAGTCGCATTTGCAGGAACAGAAGACGAAGGGGCCGATGATTTCTGAACCATCGCCGCCTAAATATTTTCTGTTTTCTTGAAGGCCCAGGCGCGGCGCGAGTCTCAGCGGCGTGACGTGACCAGAATCAACCCCGGCAAGCGCACCAGACGCACAGGCAAGGTGGTTTCAACAGCACTTAACACCGCCTGTGGATCGTCGAGGGCGAACACACCGGTCACCTGTACCCTGCGAGCGGCTTCGTCAACAAACAGCACGCGCGCAGACTGGCTGCGCTCAAGTTCGGCGAACACTTGCTCCAGTGGCCTGTCACGGAATATCAGCTTGCCGCGCTGCCAGCCCAAGCGCTGGCGCGCATCCAATGCCTGCGGCACCTGCAGTTCGCCGCCGCGCCACTGCACCTGTTGCCCGCCGAGCACCGGCAGCGGGTCGCGCCCCTCGCTGGAGGCCAACACTCGGCCCTCGCTGACCGCGAGGTCGACACCGCCCTCCTCCAGACGCACATCAAAGCGCGTGCCGGTGACGCGTATACGCGCCTCGCCGGCAGTGACAGTGAACGGCCGAGCCGGGTCATGGGCTACCTGGAAATCCGCCTCGCCGCGGTACAGCCTGACCTCGCGGCGACCGTCGACAAACTGCCAGTCCAGCGCCGAATCACCGTTGAGGGTCAACAGCGAACCATCTGCCAGACGCAACTCGCGCACCTCGCCCGGCTGGGTGCTGATATCGGCATACAGGCCAATCCAGGTGCCACGCGGTAGCCACAGAGCGAGCAACAGCATCGCGGCGCAGACCAGTGGAGTTGCCCAACGTCGATGGCGACGCACCACGCGCACCTGAGGCTGCTCGGCCGGACGTTCTATCTGGCCGAGCAAAGACCACAGCCCTTCCACCTCACGAAATGCTTGCTCGTGCTCGGGCGCCGCCTGGCGCCAGGCCTGCGCGGCCTCGCGATCGGCAGCGGTGGCGCGACCAGAATGCAGCAACACCTGCCATTGCCGGGCCTGATCGAGAAGCGAAGGATGAGTCACGGCTGCGGGTCCATCTGCTGCTGGCAGTGTTCGAGGGCCTTCAAAATATAACGTCCGGCCATGCTTTCCGAGACACCCAGGCGCTCGCCGATCTCACGCTGGGTCAGCCCGTCCAGGCGATTCCACAACAACGCCTGACGCAGATGCGGTGGCAAATCCTGGACTACGCGCTGCAATAGCTCCAGGCGCTGGGCGTCGCTTGCCGCTCGCTCCGGACCAGGCTGGGCACTGACCAATTCGACGGATATCTCCTCTTCGACAGGGCGCGATTTTTGCTGACGGCGGTAGTCAATGATCAGGTTGCGCGCGATGCGATAGAGGAAAGCACGAAGATTGCCGATCTCCTTCCCGGACTCGCGCCGGCGAAAGCGCAACCAAGTCTCCTGGCGCAGGTCGGCTGCCAGTTCTGCGCACTTCACCTGCCGCGTGAGGAAGCGCAGCAGCTCGCTCGAATGGCTCTCGAACTCGCCGTCAGCGGAATGAGGATCAGGTGGCCAGGACACGCAAGCGACTCAAGCGAGGAAGAACCGCGAGATTATCTCAAATGATAATGACTTTCAATTAATGAGGCGTTTGCGACATTTCGTTGGTTATGACCAACAGTGGAACAATCAGGGGCAACCAATCGGGAGACTACGATAGGGATCGTTATTGAGAGACCACACTCTAGGCCAGAAGCGATGGTCGCTGGGGCAGTAGCCACTAAATCATGTGACGTACTGAGACCCTCATGACTAGCCGGTATTCCTTTTTTTTATCAGAACTGCAGAGCGACTATTGATGGGTGTCCGCCTCCTCAGCCGGATAAAACTCGCCTTCCTTCCCCATCTTTTTCAGCCGTTCGCGCGCAATCAGCTCAACGCTGGCCACTGCGGCCTGATCGTCAGGGTTGACCAACTGCAAGCACAGGCGTCGGACATTCTGATCGTGAGTGCCTTCGCTGAGCATTTCGTGAGTGAAGACTTGGGCGCCACGCCACAGGCATAGCTGGGTATGAGTCCCGCCGAGCCATATCTCATTGAATGATCCAAGGTCAGTGGTAGCCAGTTGATCCACGGTGATTGCCTTATCCATTGCGCTGTACCTTACCAATGAGTAGATACAGGTAGACTTACAAGCACAGGGGGTCGTTCCCCAGCAGAATCGAGACAAGGGGATGCGCTGGTTCGTCTGGACAATTGCGCCCCGCGCGCTCACCACGGTTCGATCTGCATCAGCTAGCGGCGAGCCGCCGATAGATCGCGCACGTGCCCCAAGACAGCATCACTGCTGGGATCGAAAGCAAAATGCAATACAAAATGCCAACTGCCAGTAGCGGCCCCGCTCCAGATGTCATCATCACACACGGAATCTGCCCGAACATTACGATAGGGCCTGCCAGCCATCCGCGTTTTTGAAACAGCAGACCAAGCGTCAATGTCAGCGCCAGGGACGCAGGATATAGAACAGCCCAATAACATTGCGCGTCCCAAGGCTCATTCACTCCGGCGAACCATGACGCCGCCAGCCAAAAGCTCACACTGATGACGCAAGCAACGATCGTCGCCAGCCACATACTTTTCAATGTAACCGTCCGAGCATCCCACCTTGCGCTGGGGGACTAACGATTTGCTGATCATTGCGATCCAAAGATCCACCGCAATTACTTACCAAAAAATCAGCTAAGTCCTCAGCAGCTTCCTCCGCCAGTAAGCCGACAACGACTGTAATGCCTGCATCTCGTAGCATTCTTATGCCCGCTCCCGAGTTTCTTGGATCGGGATCAAGCAATCCAACAAAAACTTTATCGACCCCGCTGTTTACCAGCACGCAACCTACTGGCGGGTTTGGAAGGCAGTCAGGTAAGGCCAAGCGCCCTTGGGCAAGGGCAAGCTGCATGAAATCGGCATTGGAGGTCAGAGTAGGCATATTCGATGGGTACTCATCCTTGGTGGCCGAATCTTGACACATTGAATTAGGTATCGCGTTACCCGCGAAACGATGAGCTTACCGCAGCCGAAGCCCTGACTCGCAGCCAACGAGAAGCAAGCCTTCGGGTGCTGACTCAATCCATGGGGCTGCCCGAAGCCGTGATCGCTCGTTACGTGGATAATCGGCAGCCGTCACCGGTACTGCCCATGGATGAAAAACTCATCGAAGCGCAGCAGGCCACAGCAGATCTGTTTTATGCCAACAAGCTGTTGCCTAAACGGTTGGACGTGAAGAATGCACTTGCCGCATCGACGCCTATCTTCGGAGGGCTGCCCTCATTCGCCAGCGGGACGCGCAAAAGCCTTAAGCGTGCCGCGAAGAGCTTCCAACCCATCCTCAGTCAGTTGACAGGCGGTCTTGATCTTGTCCGTGACGGCCCAAAGCTCTTCGCGCAGACCTTCCCCAGCGTCGGTAAGCGCAATCAGCACGCGGCGTTCGTCGCTTTTGTCGCGGGCTCGAGTCACCATGCCCGACACTTCAAGACGCTTGAGCAAGGGCGTGATCGTCCCGGTATCCATCCCAAGTGCAGCGCCCAGATCGCCCACGGTCCTGGGCGCGTCCGTGAACAGTTCCAGCATGACCAGGTACTGGGGGAACGTCAGCCCAAGGGGCTCCAGCAAGGGTTTGTGCAGGCGAATCATCCGATTGGCGGCACCGTACAGAGCAAAGGACAGTTGGGTTCCGACTTCCCGCTGCACTGCAGCCTTTTTGGCAGGAACTCGCTTTTTTAGCCCAATATTATCTAGCTCACTAGATATTTTCGGAGCTACTGGTCGGCTGATGTCGGGGATATTGTCCAAGGCCTGTACTGCTGCTGCCCCAGCCTGCTCACCCGCAAGCAGTTCGTCACGTGTCGCTTGAAGAATGCGGTCGGACAGCGGTTGATCGTCGACCGCTCGGGCGAGCACCATGGCGCCGACTATCGCCGACATGAAACCGATCGCCTGGTCTTCCCTGGATCGGTCACGCCGCCAGGGAAGACTGGCGCTGAACGACTCGATCATTCCGGCGACCCGGCCCGTGAACGAACGCCGCATCCCCGGTTCCCGTGCGACATCAATGGCCAACGCAGGCATTGCGCAGCCTGCTTCCGGGTGGTCGCGGTGACCCTGACTCAGGTACCTGTCCAGAAAGGCTTGCTTGGGCGTATCGCTGCTGGAGACAGTGTCGCGCAGACGTAGCGCCAGCTGGTCCATCGCATGCTCAAGGCTGGCACAAGCCAGCGCATCCTTCGAATCGAAGTGCGCATAGAACGCGCCATGAGTCAGGCCCGATGCCTTCATGACCTGCGCAATGCTCGCCCCTGCGATGCCCTTGCCGCGAAACAACCGGGAGGCCTCCTCAAGGATTTTCTCGCGCCGTTCTGCAGTCTGGCTTGCAGGATATCTCATCGGTGGACCTCGATATTTATGCTTGACGAATAACATGATGATCATCATGCTTGGCTGAAAATATGACAACCATCATACGCCGTAGCCAGAGTGCGGGCCGACTTCCGCCTGACGGCCAATTCCACGACTACCGCTTCCATAAGCGCCAAGGGATGTAAATCCATGACGACAACTTTTGTGAATGCCCCCGTCCAGGCCATCCAGCCATTGACCGGAAAAATCGTGGCACTGCTCGCTGGCCTGGCTGCTATCGGTATGCTCTCCACCAACATCATCCTCCCGGCATTCCCCGTCATCGGTGAAGACCTGGGAGTGGACGCCCGCGCGCTTGGCCTGACGCTATCCAGCTTCTTCATCACCTTCGCACTGGGCCAGTTGGTGGTCGGGCCACTGGCTGACCGCTATGGGCGCCAGAAGCTGGTGTTGGGCGGACTCGCGATCTTCGTGGTGGGCACCGTCATCGCAGGCCTTGCCAACACCCTCGATACGCTGATTGCAGGACGCCCATGTGGAGGATCCTAAGGCCATCGTGACAAATGATTGAATAGGCTGTAGCAAATAGTTAGTTCAGAAATCCATGAACTAACATCGACCTGGTGCGTGAACCTGGGACGCCGGTGCACGTCTATCGTGCGTTTCCTAACGACGCCTGGACCAAAGCCGACCAGCCCAACGCCTGACATGTTCCTGTCAGCCTCCGGTCACTCTGACGTCAGATCCTTGCCCCTAAAGTACCCCCAATGACTGCCCTACGGTGCCAGCGTTACAGGCACCAAGGACACATCGCTTTAGCTGGACCTCTTGCCATCCGCCGGAAGGAGAAACGCAATGAGCCATCCTGATGCGCACGTCAGTGCTCTTGATCCATTTACTTGGCAATCGACGCTCGACAGCAATCTGGACAGAAAAGGCCTGTTGCTCCGCCTGTTCGCCGAACAGCGATTCATGGCCGCGCAGGTGCGAACCTGCAAGCTGGATCACAGGGACTATCTACTTTCGCTGATTGATCCGGCATCGACGGTGAACGATGGCACTCGGCACTCATCAAGCGTCGACGGCCATCGAATGCGGAGCGTTATAACCGAAGCGGCAAAGAAAGCTCATTGGGGCAAGCCCCCAAGACATGGTCGGGCGCAAGGCATCGCTGCCCACTATGACGCGCAGACCTGCATGGCGGTCGTTCTCGATATCGAAGTGAGCGACGAAGGCCGCTTGATCATTCATGACGCGGTCGTTGTCGCGGACTTGGGTTTCTTGAAAAATCCTGGTCGCGTGCGCTCGCAGCTCGAAGGCGCTTTCATGATGGGGATAGCGTTTGTGACATCCTGCGATTTTGAGCCGACCCTCGGAGATACCCGGCCTAAACCTGCCTATCGCACCCGTTGGCCACTCGTCTCATGGCTGCCAGGACAGATCGCGGTGCACCTGATCAATCCCACCGGGGCTCCCGAAGCCGGCCAGCCCAGCCAGACCAGTTACGCACCTGTCGCCCGGGCCTTGTGCAATGCGATTTTGAAGGCCACGGGTAACGGTTCGGTCCGGAGCCAGCTAACCGTCGCCACAGCAAGCCAGCTAAATTAAAGCTTCCAGATCAGATGAGGTTCTGCGCCATGCCTTCAGGATCCAATGTTTTTTTCAACAGCCGCGGGCAACGCGGCGCGGACCTGTTCGTAGAAGTGCTTCGCAGCGAGGGGGTACGTTACGTCTTCGGCAATCCGGGAACAACCGAACTGCCTTTGCTCGACGCCCTCTCAGGCGCCTCAGACATCCAATACATCCTCGGCCTCCAAGAGGCCTCAGTCGTAGCGATGGCCGACGGTTATGCACAGGCATCCGGTCGCCCCGGCTTCGTCAACCTCCATACGGCCGGTGGACTCGGCAATGCAATGGGCGCAATTCTCAACGCGAAGATGGCGAATACGCCGCTTGTCGTCACGGCGGGCCAACAAGACACGCGACATGGCGTGACCGACCCGCTGCTCCACGGAGACCTCGTCGCTCTCGCCCGACCGAGCGTCAAATGGGCGGAAGAAATTCATCATCCCGAACACATCCCGATGCTGCTGCGTCGTGCGTTTCAGGACTGTCGCACGGGGCCGGCCGGCCCGGTTTTCCTTTCCCTGCCGATAAACGTGATGGAGCAACACACGGATGTAACGGCCGGCCCGCCATCGCGAATCGAGCGCGGTGCCGTGACCGGGGCGATTGAGGAATTGGCCGCTGCCTTAGCGGCAATTACCCCCGGTTGTCTGGCGATTATCGTTGGAGAGGAAGTGTTCCAGTCGAGCGCGGAAGTTGAAGCCGTGAAGCTCGCCGAAGCACTCGGCGCGCCGGTCTACGGGCCATCCTGGCCCGGGCATATTCCGTTTCCGACGGCTCATCCGCAGTGGCGGGGAACGCTGCCTGCGAAGGCTTCCGATATCAGAGAGACGTTCTCTGACTTCGACGCAGTCTTCCTGCTCGGCGGCCATTCGTTGATCAGCTATCAATATTCCCAGGGCCCCGCTATTCCCTCTCACTGTCGCCTTATCCAATTGACCGGCGATGGACACCAATTAGGCAGAGTCCACGAGACAGCGCTAGGGCTGATCGGAGATTTAAGACTCTCCTTGCAAACGCTGTTGCCGATACTGGACAAGAAATTGGTCCCACACAGCGAGGCAATCGCAACGCTGCGAAACGTCGCAGGCCAAGAACGCAATACACGTCGTGCCGACGTCGTCGCTCGCGTCAGTCGCGAATTCAACACGCCGGTGACAACGCCTTTCGTGGCTGCCCACGAGGCTATCCGGGCAATCGGGCCGGACGTCTGGATCGTCGACGAAGCACCTGCCACGATTCCTCATGTCCGTGCCTGCCTGGACTCTCATTCGGCCCGCCAGTATCTTTTTACCCGCAGCGCCATCCTGGGCTGGGGCATGCCGGCGGCTGTCGGTACGTCGCTTGGCCTGGACCGCAGCCCGGTAGTCTGTCTGGTCGGTGATGGCTCGGCAATGTACTCACCGCAAGCACTCTGGACGGCGGCGCATGAACGGCTGCCGATCACGTTCGTTGTCATGAACAACGGCGAATACAATATTTTGAAGAGTTACGCTCGTAGCCAGGCGCACTATCTGAGTGCAAGCACTCACCGGTTCATCGGCATGGACCTCTGCGACCCGGCGATCGATTTCCTGGCCCTCGCCTCTTCCATGGGGATCCCTTCCCGCAGGATCGAGCGCGCCGGCGATATTGCAGGAGCTGTCGAAGAAGGTATTCGCTCAGGCTGCCCGAATCTCATTGAACTACCGATCATGCCCTGAAGGAATGGGCGCACCTGGTCCCTGCTGACACTCACCCCAAACACCCCGCACCAGTTCCTTCAGCAGCAGCGCCTCGCCCCAGCGATCCGTTATGTCGCGCCCATCACTCCCTGTGATCGCATAGGGTGGCGGGCCAAGTTCACAGGTGAAGGACAGGCTCGCAGGAGTGTTCGGTCGCGCCAGCCAATCCTTGATTCCGTAGCGCCACCAGCCCAGAAACCGGTCCAACCAGGGGCGGTGCTGGGCAAAGGTCAAGGGCACCTGGACCTGCTCACTATTAGCGACTCGCCCGTGAAAACCCCAACTGTGTCGTAGGATGGTGTGAATCTGTTCGTCGTCTTCGGCCGCGGCCGGCTCAGGCAATTCGCGGCCCACAACGTAATGGGACAAGTCAGCCAACAACTTGAGGTCGGGCATCTGCGCGAGCAAGTCGAGGGTGAACAACAGGTCACTGGTGAGACGATAGCGGTGGGTTTCCAGCAGGATCGGAAAGTCCACCTGCTCGGCCAGACGCTGCCAGCCTTCGATCAGGGTGATCGCCTGTGCCAGCGTGCGCGGCCGGACGTCGGCTTGCAGCGTGAGGTGGTGGCAGCCGTAACGGGAGGCCACCTCAAGTGCTTGCGCCAAGTCATTCACGGTGCGGGGAAACAGTTGACCTTCGATTTGCAGGCCTTGCGCCTTGGCAGCGGCATGCAGACGTTCGGCCTGTGGCGCGATCCAGAAATGGTCGGTGACCCCATCGAAGCCAGCAGCGGCAATCTTCTCCACCTGCGCCTCCAGGCAAAGATCGCATTGACCACGGTGATCTTGCATGGCCCACAGGGACTGAAATACCAGGAATTCACGCATATCAGGGCCTTAGCAGATGTTTGAGCGAGACATCGGCGTCGGCCAATGCGTCCACAGAGAGTGGAGTCAGGTTGGCAATCAGCCGTTCACACAACTTGATGTCCTTGGCAACGCTGTTGCCCTGCCCCCAGCCGCAGGCGCCTTGCAAACGTTGCTCGGTGTCCAGGTAGAACAGCAGCAAACCACCGCCTGCCAAGGTGCGAACAGCCGAAGGTGGCGTCGGTGGAATCACGCCCACCGTCTGTAAGCCCCAGTCGTACTGATCAGACCAGAAGCCGGGAACACCCTCGAACGGCAACTCGCCGCCCAACAGATTCAATGCCGCGTGACGGCCCTGGGTCTCGGCATTGCGCCAGGTTTCCTGGCGCTGGAATAACGCGTCGGCGTGCAGGCGAAACTCACACACATCGCCGGCAGCAAAGATGTCTGGTGCGCTGGTGCGCAACTGGGCATCGACTCGAATCCCCTGGCCCACTTCCAGCCCCGCCGCCGCGGCCAATTCAATGTTGGGTTGCATGCCGATACCGACTACCACCCAGTCACAGGGCAACACCTGGCCGTCCACCAGTTGCACCGCCTCAGCGCGTTCGATGCCTTGTACCCTTTCAAGCGCTACGTTCAGCCGCACGTCTACGCCCTGTTGCCGATGCAATTCCAACAAGGCCTGGGACACAGCTTCAGGCAATACTCGCCCGGCCAGTCGTGGCCCGGCTTCCAGCAACGTCACCTGACAGCCTAAGGTTCGGGCCGTTGCCGCGACCTCAAGGCCGATAAAGCCCCCGCCGATGATCACCAGGCGCGTGCCGGGGATCAATGCGCTGCGCAGGGCCAGGGCTTCGTCATGGGTGCGCAGGTAAAGCACGTTGGCCAGTGGTTCAGGCACCAGGGACAAGCGACGCGCTCTGCCCCCGGTCGCCAACAGTAATCGGCTGTAGGGCAACCAACGTCTGTCGGTCAATTGCAGGCGGTGGTGCTGCGGATCCAGGCTTTTTACCGGGTTGCCCGCCAGGTGTTCGATGTTCAGTTCAGTGAGCCGGCTATCCCTCCACAGGCTGCAATCGTCCAGGTCCATCGTGCCCTGCAGCAAGCCCTTGGACAGCGGAGGACGCTCGTACGGCAAATGGAGTTCATCGCCGATCAGGATCAACCGACCGGTATAACCCTGCTCGCGCAAGGTCAGCGCCGCGCGGCCACCGGCATGGCCGGCGCCGACGATAATCAGTGGAGCATTCATGGCGTGCACTCCTGGCGGTCAAGCTGAAATGGCGAGCAGAACCCGCCCCGCGTCGACCCGTACCGGAAAGGTCTTGAGGTTGACGCACACTGGCGCCCCCAAGGCTTTGCCGGTGCGATAGTCAAAGCGCCCGTTGTGCTTGGGGCACTCGATGACGTGGTCCATCACCAGGCCGTCAGCCAGGTGGATCGACTCGTGAGTACACAGGCCAGCAGTGGCAAAAAACTCGTTATCAGCAGAGCGGTAGATGGCATAGGTATGCGGACCGTGGTCGAAGCGAATGACATCTTCTTCATTGATTTCGCCCACGGCGCATACATCGATCCATTGATCGTTCATGGCGTTTTCTCTTGTTCGGGGTACAGCCGGAAGGTGTCAGCCCAGGGTGGCTTCAGCCTGTGGATGAGCTTCGGTGGCAGGCCTTGAGCTACCGACGGGGCGTCGCACGAAATACGTCGGGTCCTTGCGCTGCTTCAAGAGGGTCGGAATGATTTCCTTGAAGGCCTCACCTATGTTGGCGTAAGGCGGCGGGCAGTCGTGGCGGATCTCTTCATGGAGTTGCGCCAGGGCGTGGTACGGCACCATCGGGTACATGTGGTGCTCAAGGTGATAATTCATGTTCATGTACAGAAAGCGCAGTACCCGGTTCATATAGATGGTGCGGCAGTTGCTGCGGTGGTCCAGCACGTCTTCCGCCAGGCCTACATGTTGGGTGAGGCCAAACAGGTAGGACAACCAGCCGCCATACAGGATGGGCAGGCCGATATACATCAGCGGCAACCAGCTGTGCAGGTAAAGCGCCGCGCCAAAGATAACCGCGTAAATCACGAGCCAGATACGGGCCGCCAGGAACACCTTGGGCCATTCGGACTCAGGAATGAACGTCTGTTCCTGGGCATCCATTTTGCCAACCGCGTGCCGACACACGCCCCCCATCGTCTTCAGCAGCAACGGGATCTGGAACAGGCTCAGCAGCATCATGAACAAGCTCGGTGGACGCGGTTCGACGATTTCCGGATCGCGGCCGACGACGATGGTGTCGGTATGGTGCCGGGCATGGCTCCAGCGCCACACATGGGGCTCGAACATGCACATGAAGCTCGCCACCTGGTAGAGCGCATCATTCATCCAGCGAGTCTTGAAAGCTGTGCCGTGGCCGGTTTCATGCCAGCGCGGGTTGGAGGCGGTGGCGTACAGAACGCCATACGCTAGAAAAAACGGCACACAAGCCCAAGTGCCCCAGAACCAGTAGCCGCCGAAGCCGGTGGTCAGCAGGGCCAGCAGCCAGATGGCGGTGTCGAGCAAGGCCGGACCGTCGCGACGCTGCATCAGTTGCTTCATGCGTTGACGGGAGATGGGCGACTGGTACCAACTGGCCGATACAAGGCCTTTTTCAGCCGCGCGTGCGGCTTCAGGGCCGGTCAGGCGATAGTCCCGAGTAGAGGCGGTGTTGTCTTGAGACATTGTTATTATTCTCCGCAAGCGTGAGATGTCAGGTGCTTTGCGTAAGAAAATATAGAGAGCGTGGAAGACCCCCTCAAGGGCTTGAATACATTCCCTATCAAGCTATCATCCAGCTCCTGCGGGGCTTGATAGTTTTCTATCAAGACGCTTTGAAGGTTCATCATGAATAACAATAAACGCCCCACCATCGCCACGGTCGCCGAACACGCAGGCTTAAGTGTCGCCACCGTCGACCGCGTGCTCAACGCTCGCGCCCCGGTTAATCCAGCCACTGCCGAACAGGTGCTTCAGGCCGCCGAAGCCGTGGGTTATTTTGCCGCGCGGCTGATCGGCCAACGCATTCTCGAACGTCGCCCCACGTACCGTTTCGGCATCCTGCTGCTGGGCACCGCCCAGGCGTTCTACGCCAACCTGGCCCAAGCCATCACTGAGGCCGCGCAGCGCCAGGCCGGAGCCAACCTGACCTGCCAATTCGAATACGTTTTTGATCGCACCCCCAGCGCCATCATTGCCCAGATCGAACAGTTGGCAGTGCAATGCGACGGCCTGGCGGTGGTCAGCTTCGCCCACCCGCTGATCAACGCCGCCCTTGCCCAGATTCGCGGGGCCGGAGTGCCCGTGGTGGCACTGCTGTCGGGCATTCATGAGGCGGCGGCCGAGCCCTATGTCGGCCAGGACAATCAAGTAGTCGGCCGCACGATGGGGTGGCTGCTGGCCCGCACCTGTGGCGCGCGCAAAGGCAGCATCGGCATTCTGCTCGGTGGCCATCGCTTTCTTGGCCACCAGGAGCGGGTCGAAGGCTTGCACAGTTACTTGGCCGAACACGCACCTGGGTTGCGTCCGCTGGAGCCGCTGATCAATCTGGATAACTGCGACATCACCGAAGAAGCAACCCTCGACCTGCTGGTTCGGCATAACGATTTGCGCGGGTTATGCGTGGTAGGCGGCGGTGGCGACGGGATCATCAACGCGTTGGCGCAACTGCCCAAGCGCCCGACGCTGTGCTGCATTTTGCAGGAGTCCACCGAGCTGTCACGCCAAGCCCTGGCCCAGGGTTTGGTCGACGTGGTGATCGACTCTCAGCCGCGCCAGACCGCAACGGCGCTGGTGAATCTGATGGTGGAATTACAGACTGCGCAGCAGTTCGATCCTGTGCGTCACCGGGTGCATATTCCGCTGCAGATTGTGACATCGGAAAATACCCAAAGCTGATGGGCTGGCGGTACAACCTGCTCGGTCTTTAATGGCACGGCCTTCCTGCTTATGCCTGTCGGATCTACCTCACGGCTAAACCGTTGGTACTGTTCCGCCGTCGATCACAAACTCGCTTCCCGTGATAGATGCCGCTCGCGGCGATGCCAGGAAACCGATCAGGTCAGCAACTTCGCAAGGCGTCGATGGGCGGCCGAGCGGGATACCCCCAAGTGCTTTCATGATGATCTCTTTGCCACCTTGGTAGTCAGTACCTGCCTCCTGCGCGAGTCGCTCGGCCAATGCGACCGACGCTTCGGTTTCAACCCAGCCCGGCGAAACCCGAACCACGCGGACGCCTCTGGGCGAAACCTCTTTCGATAAACTTTTGCTGTACGTCGAAAGCGCGGCCTTGGCCGCCGCGTAAGCTGTTGTAGCCTCCGGCAGTGGCAGCCGACTCTGGATGGAGGTGACGTGGATGACGACCCCTTCCCTGCGCTCCAGCATACCCGGGAGCAAAGCGCGATCGAGGCGCACCGCCGGCAACAGGTTCAGGTTGAGCTCTCGTTGCCACTGTTCCTCGTCCAGCGCAGCAAAACCGCCGCCGGGTGCCGACGAACCACCCAGGACGTGGATCATGATGTCCACGCCACCCAGCCGCTGTTGGATCGCGGCGATCAGTACATCACAACCTTCCCGGGTCGAAAGATCAGCCGCAATCAGAAGAGCGCCCGGCATTTCCACGTCCACCTGCCTGGCCGAGGTAATGACCTTCGCACCCTCGGCCAGTAACAACTCGACGACAGCCTTGCCGATGCCTTTGGTGCCACCGGTGACGAGGACCCGCTTGCCAGTCAAACCTAGATTCAGCATGGCGTGATCTCCAGGGAACAGATTAGACCGTCTTCCAGTGTGAAGAGGTAACTCAGTTGAACCGGGCTACCGGGAAAATTCCCAACAAGGCGCGCAATGACAGTCAGTTCGCCCTGCCCTTGCAGGGCTTGCAGTGGTTGGACCTGATAGATGAAGGCTGTGCGTGCCTCCTGTTGCCAGGCTTCGATGGCAGCCGTTCCTTCGTACGTTTTTCTTTCATCGCAAACCGTGGCGTCAGAGCGGAAGCAGCTCGCAAGTTGCGCTGTATCGCCACCATTGCTGATTGCAAAGTACGTCTGCACGACGTCGGGAAGCTGAAGGGTCATTTGCCGATCTCCTGGATGAATGTCCTGGAGCAATCTTGCTGCCTGACGGATAGTTTGTTCAACTGGGACAAACCTTTATGACCAATCCCGAAATTCAGGACAATCCATGCCACAAGATCGTTTAGGCCTCAGTGAGCTGGACGCTGTTATAGCGGTCGCACGCAGGGGCTCGTTTCGGCAAGCCGCTATCGATCTCGACGTCTCCACCACCGCGCTGAGCAACACCATCGCGCAACTGGAAACCCGCCTCGAATCGCGGCTGTTCAATCGCACGACCCGTAGCGTGGCCATCACCGAAGCCGGCAGGATATTTCTGGAGCAGGTGGGGCCAGCCTTGCAGGATCTGCGTGCTGCACTCGATGCAGTGCGATCGCATAACGCCGGGCCCTCGGGTACGCTGCGTATCAATGCGTTCGCCAGCGCTGCCCGATCGGCGCTCCTGCCACTGGTGATGGAGTTCCTGCAGCAGCATCCAAAAGTACACATCGACCTCGTCACCGAAGGCCGTCTGGTGGATATCGTGGCTGACGGCTTCGATTTCGGCGTGCGCTCAGCAAGCCTCGTTCCGAACGACGTGATTGTCGTCCCGCTCGGCCCTCCGCAACGGTACGCGGTGGTCGGTTCGCCGGCGTACTTCGAAAAACACGGTAAACCGCGAGCGCCATCCGAACTGCTCCAGCATCGCTGCATCCGCGTTCGACTACCGAATGGAGCGATTTTCCCGTGGCATTTCGAGCGGGACGGGGAAGTGACTCGCCTCGATGTGAACGGGCCGCTTACGCTGGATGAATCCAGCGTGGTCAAGGTGGTGGTGCAGGAAGGCATGGGGCTCGGTTTTTTCATGGAGCAGGACGTTCACAACGAAATCCGCACCGGACAGTTCGTGCGGACTCTCGAAGACTGGACACCGCCCAGAGACAAGCTGTGCCTGTACTACCCGAACCGCCGCAACCCCAGCGCGGCAGCCAAGGCATTCATCGACCTGGCACGCGCCAGTCAAGCCAAACTGGACGGGCTCGCCTGATTCAGGCTTGACCTTGACCTGGCTCAAGCAATCAACCCCAGTGTCAGCCCCTTCAAGGTAGCGGCTGCCCGGGTCGAGCATTCCAGTTTGCGAAAGATGCTTTCCATGTGCGTGCGAACCGTGCTCGGACTGATGTCCAGCAGCCGCGCCACCTCCTTGTTGCTGGCGCCACGGCTGATCTCCAGCAGGATGCGGCACTCCCGAGTCGTGAGTAACGAAGCCTTCGGTTGCCGCATCCGCCGCTCGCCACCTGCGGCGGCAATGACTGCTTCGCAAACATCGTTGTCGAACAAGCCATTGCCAGCATCCTGTTTGAGCAGCCTGGCTGCATCCGCTTCGCCGTAAGCCGATCGCCATGGCCTGGCTTCCCTTAGCGCGACCCAGGCTACCGATGTGGCGAACAGGCGATGCTCGGCACTCAGCGCATCACCCGCCACGCCTCGAAAATAGCCACTGCCGTTGAGCCGTTCATAGGCATGGGCTGCAATCTCTGCGGGCACAGCCAGTTCAGTGATAGGTCTAAGCGCCTGTTGCGTCCAGTAAGGGACAAGGCGCACCCGCTCCGCAGCGCTGTATGGCAGCGTTCCTGCGGTATTCCACAGGTGGTTCGAAACGGCTGCCCGGCCGAGACCGTAGATGAGCGCGGACTTGCCAATGTCTGTCAAAGTCGGTTCACGCAGCCCCCACAGGCGTGCAGCTTCCACGGCGACATGCGCGACCTGCCGCGAATGCCCTGCCAACCACGGCAGCTTCAAGTCGATTATGTCTCCCACCAACGTCAGTGAGACGCAACGCTGCTCATGCCCGTGGTCAACGGTTTTCCACAGCGTTTCCAGATCCGCCAGCCAGTCCTTTGCGTTGTCCAGAAGCAACGATACCAGCGACGCTGGATAGCGCCGATCCGACTGTTCTCTGATCCAGCGTAGCGCCGCATCCAGACCGTGTGCACGACTGAGAATATCCAGATCACCTGCAAGTACTACCTGATAGGCGACCTCCGGAATGTGCTCATGGGTCAGACCCAGCGGCCGGCCAGTGCCGTCGTAGGTTTCGAACACGCGACACAGGCCCGCCTCGACGGTGGCACCGAGCTGGAGGGTTTTGGCAATGGCTCCAGACACCTCACAGTGCACAACGGCAAGCGGGGTTGCCTGATGCACCGCGTTCATTTGCTCATTGCCCAGCGTCAAATCGAGCGGCCATCGACGTCGTCGCCCAGCAGATCCGCAAAGCCTTCGGCATTGGCGGTGCAACCGGACCAGCGCAGCAAGGCAACCTGTTCCGCTACCCTCAGGTGCTCACCGTCGCCGTGCTGGGCCTGCGCAAGCATCCGCGCCAGTGCGGCAACGCGCCGGGAATGACCGAGAGGTTGTCCCATGCTGAGGTCACCGACCTGGGCGATCGTCGCCAGTGCCCCACCCAGGGAGATGTCCAGTTGCAACTCACTATCCATGAAAAATGTCCCGGGGTCGGCTAATTGACCGATGCCCACATCGCAGGCCGGTCAGCGGAATTTGAACTCCCGAACAGGAGCTCATCCAATGAAAACAATCAAATCGAAAATCGCTACCGTCGCTTTTGCCCTGGCCGGTACCTTCACCGCAAGCGCCAGTCACGCGCAGGATACAACGCCCTCCGTGGTGATCGTACACGGCACGTTCGCCGACGGCTCCGATTGGGCCAAAGCGGTGCCACTGCTCCAAGCCCAAGGGGGTGGCCGTTACGGTTGTGCAAAACCCGCTCACCTCGCTTGCCGACGATGTTGCCGCGACGCGCCGCGCCTTGAACAACCAGCAGGGCAAGGTGGTTCTAGTCGGGCACTCTTGGGATGGCACCGTGATTACCGAGGCCGGTAGCGATCCGAAGGTCAGCGCGCTGGTGTATGTCGCCGCCTTCGCGCCAGAGACCGGGCAAACCAGCGGCGAACAAGGTAAAGGCGCGCCCACGCCCCCTGGCACCAGTCCTGCTCCGCGAAAATGGGCCGAGACACGATATCGGTGGTCGACCATCAACTGCGCGTATATGGCATCGATAAACTGCGCATCGCTGATGCCTCGATCATGCCGCGAATTACCGCAAGCCAGCACAGCCCTCAATCGGTTTGCGGCCAGTCCTCGTCGGGAACGTCACTGAAATCACCGCCCTCCACGCCATCGATTTCGTACTGTGTCAGATAGTCGCCAAGCAGGTCGCCGAAGTGGTCTTGCTGAGTCTGCCGTTTGCCCTCCGCAATAAGGCCCGGAAGCAACAGGGCAACCGCGCCGACGCCTGCCGCCACGGTGCCTAGGACTCCAGCCAGCGGGGCCATCGCCGCCCTGACTGCCAGATGGCCAAAAAGGCCTGCGCCGCCCTCAATCGCTGATGCCAGGCCTGACAATGACGCCAGTGCGCCTGAAGTGATGCTGATACCACCACTGACGGGGTCGCCCTTGCGAATCGACTGAACGCCATCAAAGATTCCGTACGCACCCGCAACCATGCCGGCCAAACCGCCGATACCCTTGGCACCGCTTTCAAACTTGTCGGCAGTGCCAGTGAGAGATTTTATGGGGTCGTCGAAAAAGGCTCTGATTTTCGGATCAAGATCAATGTTTCCTTTGTTTTTCAGGTAGCTTTTCAGGTTCTTGGCACCACCCTCGGTGAGCAGGGTCGTCGTCATGACCGATCCGGTGGTGATGTCTATGATGTTTCGTTCGGTCAGGTTTGCGCCATTCTGAGCGCCTTTGGCGATCGTCACGCCAGCCATGAAGATGCCGCTAACGCCATGCAGTCCCCCTTTGTCAGACAAGTTCTTGAGGTCGGGGTTGAGCCAGGACGACTTCAATTCCGCAAGCGACTTTGTGCCTTGGCGCAGGATGTCCCAATTCGAACGGACACCCGCGACGATCTGATCAGCCGTTGCGACGGTGCCATCCGGATTGGTCACGAGTTCTGGATTGGACTGGATAAGCGTCTCGGCCATCGTCCTGACTTTTGCCTCGTCAAGCTCGTCACCGCCATTGATACCCAGGGCTTGCTTGACATCCTCGAAAGTGCCGTCTTTCATGGCGTTGTCGCGCCCGATCCGGCTGAAATTGTCGTTCAACTGCGGGTCTAAACCTGCGGTGACGCTGGGATCCAGCGCCGCGTTGTAGAGCGCGACCTCCGCGGAGAAGGTGCCGACCGCTTCTTCGAAGGTGCCCGTTTTCATCAGTTCTTCCAGTCGCGTCCCGGAAGCAAGCGACTGCTCGTAATAATCCTGGAACGCCTGGGCATGCTGAGAGGCAGCGAGCCCCTTCTGAATTTCTGCCCGATCATTGATGCCGAGCGCTTCCTGATAAAGCGTTGCCGTCGAGAAGTATTCGGCCAGCACCGCCTGTTGGTCGGTGCTGCCGTCTTTCGTATGCTTTTCCCATAGCGCATCAAGAGCTGCACCGGACTTGATGTCATCGTAGTTTTTTTGCACCGAGTCCTTTAACCCAGGAACTGCCTCAAATAGATTGGCCATCTGCGTCGAGGTGGTTTCATTAAGAAATTTGACCACCTCGGGATCACTTTGTAGCTGCTCAATGTGGCTGTTGACATCGGCAAGCAGCTTGTTGGGATCTGGATGGCTGCGCACAGCGTTGGCGATGGACACCTTACCGTAGTCATCACTCCACAGACCGGCAGCCGCACCGTCGATGATCAACTGTCGCGCCTTGAGCAGATCCTGTAACACCGCAGCCCGCTGTTCGGCGGAATAGTTGCCAGGGTTTTCAAAGACGTCCTTGCCCAGATCACCGGTATCAATGCCGGAGACCCCACTGGCATTCGCTACCTGGTTGATGAACAGCAGAGCGTCTCCAGCGGTTTTGGGGCTGGAGGCCTTCAACCAATTCTGGATGTCGCGCTTGTCGAGCGCGCCATCGGGTTTGCTCTCCAATGGTTTCCCACTGGTTTCAAGCGTTTCGAACGCCCCCGTCTGCGACCAAAAAGTCAGGGCTTGCTTCAAGTCATCGCTGATGTTCGGGTTTTCATCCAGGTACTTCTGCAAGGACTCACGCGTCAGGTATTTACCGCTCTCCGTCCGATCGCTGATCTCGTCGAAGTTCTCCAGCAGCAGCGCCGAATGCTTCGCAAGTTCCAGGGAGGTCGCGTCAGCATTCGGGGAGGCTTTCAGAAAGTCGTTATAGGCGCCGATGTCTTCGGCTTTGACAGCAACAGGTCGTAGCCATGCATTCAGGTCGTTACTGCTGATTTTGCCGTCGGCCTTGTTGTTGTGTGCCTTGGTATCAAGCAGGTCAAAAAATCCTTTGTTATCGAGCAGGAACTGCGCCGCCTCGCGATCTTCTGCGCTTCGATTTTCATCGGCAGCGTACTTCCTCAAATCCTTGTCACTGACAATGCTGTCGGAGGCGTTCCAGTCGTCCCATCGATCACGGATCGTGTCGATGATCTCGCTGTTCTGCTCGTAAAACTTGCTCTGGTAGCCTTCCTGTTTCCAGACCACCTGGTTGTAGAGGTCGGGCGTCACGTCCTTCGAGACATGGATCTTTTCGCCATTGATCGTCAGGCGGATAAAGCCTGTGTGTTCATCCGGGGGCAAAATTTCTGCGCTCGCCAGTGTTTCTGCTGATAGAAGTGCGCCATCTGCGCGCAACAAAAAGCCTTCGTCGTTACCTTTTTGCAACGCATCAACCTTGGCGAAGTAATCAGGCGTCGCCTCTTTGCTGATGGTGAATTCATTGCCCCCTTCGTCTCGCGCGGAGTACGCCGTCACCTCGCCATCCACCCACCACCCCATGAAAATCTCGAGATCCTGGAGCGGTACGGTTTCGTCGTTGCGTAACGTACGTCCATCTGACTGCTTCAGCGTTTCTGCGATGGCGCCGCCCGCTTCTCGCAACGCCAAGAGCACGCTCTCAGGCAGGGACGGCAAAACTTCTTTGTCTGCCGCACCGCGTGGGTCAGGCTTTTTATCGCTGATTTGCATGCGGGCCGCGCCAAGCATTTTCTCAAAGCGCTGACCCGCTTCAAAATCAGGGGATTGGCTATCTGTGGGGCGGGCATTGCTGTCGATTCGCAAGGGGACGTCCTCCTGACAATGGCGCCGATAGCGCTAGAGGAATCAACTTTGACCATTGAACATTGCAGGGGAATGACTCGGCTCGAATCGCAACCTTAAACGCGCAAAAGACCCGATAGATCGGGAGAGCAGTTGGACGACCAAACGTCATGCCGGTTTACAGGGACTTTCAAACTCGCTCCGTCCATTTGTGAGGCACTCACCAGCAGGTACGCTCAAATCAACCGAGCGGCCACCAGGATATCCGCCACTGCCTGGAAGGTGTTATCCGGCACAGGGTCCCCCGGCACTGCCCGTCGGGCGATGTCCTTGGCCAGGACGGTATCGAGGCTATGGGCAATCCCCAGGCCCCGGGCCTGCGCAAGCAACTGCGCCGCGTCCTCGCGCTCGGCCTTGCACACCACCACCGGTACCGGAGTTTCGCCGCGTACATAACGTATACCCACCACCCAACCAGGGTCGGAGCCGACCATCAACGATGCACGCCCCACGCCCAGCTTGGTGGCCAGGGCTTGCATTTCCCGACGTTGGCGCTGGCGCTCCTGCTTGATCACCGGATCGCCGTCACTGTCCTTGCGCTCACGCTTCTGTTCGCTGCGGGTCATTTTCATGTCACGGCCAAACAGCCAGCGCTGCATCATCACGTCTGCCGCCCCGACCAGCAGAAAGGCAGCCAGCACGGTGAACACCAGAGGCTTGAGTACCAGGTAGAAAGTTGATTCGATGCAGCCGGCGCCGCAGCGCGACGACTCCATCAGCGCCTGCAACGCCCCACGCCCGATCACGTAGAACGCCAGCCCCAGCAGTACGACCTTGATCACGCCCTTGAGAAATTCAACGAAACTGCGCATCGAAAAAATGCGCTTGAAGCCATCGATCGGATTGATACGTTTGATGTCCGGTTTGAGGGGTTCGACCGAGAACACCACGCCGCGCATGCTGATGATGTTGGTCAGGATCACCGCCCCCACCGTCACGGCCACCACCGGCAGGGTGAGGTTGATGAGCAACTGCCCGGCGATGTCCAGCACCCGTGGCCAGGCGGTGTGAAAAGGTTCGATGTAGATCAGCGCGATCAGGTCCAGCAACGCGGTGATCTGTGCCTGGGCCTTGGGCACCATGATCGAGATACAGAGCGTGCAAAACAGGATGACCATGCCGGAGACCAGGTCCTGACTCTTGGACACCTGGCCTTTCTTGCGCGCCTCGCTGAGCTTCTTGCTGGTGGCCGGCTGTGATTTCTCTTCGCTGCTATCGCTCATGGACGCTTCGCCCGAAACAGGGAAGTCATACCGAATCGGCCAGCGTCTTCAGGAGCTCCACCGTACCGCGGAATTCGCCGAGTTGCTCGATCATCACCGGAATCAGGAAGCTGATGTAGACCACCATCAATACAGTGAAGAACATATTTTTCACCGGCAGCGACAGATCGAAAATGTGCAGGTTGGGCGCCATGCGCGACAGGTAAGCGAGCATCAGGTCAGTGACCAGCATGCAGATGATCAGCGGCCCGACCATGATCACGCCGATGCGGGTCACCTGGTCGAGAATCCGCAACACCGCCATCAACGCCGAACTGGCAAACAACGGTGTGAACTCGGTCACCGGCCATAACAGGTAGCTGTGGTAATAGCCGTCGACCATCATGATGAACCCGCTGGACATGAAGAACAGGGCGATCAACATCACCGTCAGCAAGGTGGCCATGACACTGGACTCGCCCGATGACAAGGGATCCACCAACTGGGCCATGGTCGAACCGCGTTGCAGATCGACCAACTCGCCGGCCACTTCCGCCGCCCAGAACGGGATGCCGAACAGCAGTCCGATGAGGATACCGATCAGGAATTCCTTGATCAGTAGGCCGGCCAGGAAGAACCCACCATGTTCTGGCAGTGCAGTGAAAGCGCCATACACCGGAACAAACATGGGGATGGCAATGGACACCGCGACGCAACTGCGGATCATGCCGGTCAGGCCCAGGCGGTTGAAGGCTGGGGTAATCACCACCACGCCCATGGCGCGGCTGGCGGACAGTGCCGCCGAGCTGATGACCGGATAGGCGACTTCGATGAACTGGTTGGCAAGCTCGATATTCATGCCATTCAGCGCGTCCACAACGGGAAGTTGTCCAGCACCTGATTACCCAGTTCCACCACCTGGCTCGCCAGCAACGGCCCCACGAACACGATCGTCAGCAGCACCGCCACCAGCTTGACCGCCTGCGGCAGGGTCTGGTCCTGGATCTGGGTGAGTGCCTGCAGCAACCCCACTCCCAGGCCGACGATGATCGCAACAGCCAGTGCCGGGGCGGACAACAGCAGCACCGTCATCAGCGCCTGATTCATCAACGAAAGAAATACATCCTGGCCCATCAGGTGCCCCCATAGCTAAGAATCAGGCCATGCATCAAGCGCGACCAGCCGCTCAAGGCGACGAACAGAAAGAGCTTCAGCGGTATGGAAATCAGCGTAGGTGAAACCATGGACATGCCCATGGCCATCAATACGTTCGCCACCAGCAAATCCACCACCAGAAAGGGAACGTACAGCAGAAAACCGATTTCGAACGCCCGGGTCAGTTCGGAGCTGACGAACGCCGGCACCAGCACCACCAAGTCATCGTCGCGCAGATCGGCCCGGGCTTCAGGAGACCAGATGGTCTCCGTGGCCTGGATGAAAAAACCACGCTCGCTTTCGTTGGCGAAACGCGAAAGGTGCGCCTGCAATGGCGGCCTCAGTGCGTCCCCGAAGGCAGTAAGTTGCTCGATGCTCTCGATGTTGAGATCACGGCCCTGCACCTGCCGGTACATGTCGCCCAGCAACGGCGTGGTGACGTAGACCGACAGGATCAGGGCGATGCCGTACAGCACCATGTTGGGCGGTGTCTGTTGCACGCCCAGGGCGTTGCGAATCAGGAACAGCACCACGGAGATTTTCATGAAACCGGTCAGGGTCACCACTGCCAGCGGAATAAGACCGATGGTGGCGACGACCACAATGATTTCAATCAGGTTGGGCTGGTAGCCATTCATGACGCGGCGATGCTCAACACGCGCACGCCCAGGCCTGGACCGATCCTGACCAATTGCCCCTGGCCGACGCGACGCCCGTTTATCATCAGGTCGACGCTGTCCTGGCGTTGCTCGGTGAACGACAGCAGGCTGCCCTCCCCCAGTTCGCGCAGCTGCGCCAGGGTCAACTCGACACTGCCGGCCTGGCAAACCATTTTCAGTGGCAGTTCGTCCAAGCGCGAATCCAGGTTTCGCCCGTCAGCGGTTTCACTCATGGTGGGTGCTTCGTTCACAGAAAATTCCTTGGAAAGATTGATGCTCATCGGTGTTTCAAGCAGTGTCAGCCTGGTGCCGTCCTGGCCGGCCCGGGCGTGCAGACGATGGTTCACCACCAGCCGCACCTGGCCCATGGGCCAAGGATCGAGCATCACCACATCGCCCGGATTGAGGCTGCGCAGCTCGCCGACACTCAGCTCGGCTTCGCCGGCCTCGACCGCCAGCCACAGGAGCAGGTCTGTTAGCGCATGGGGAGCCGGCGGTGCATACCGATCGAGCCACTGCGCGACCTGCTCGCCAGCGTTGGCACTCAAGTGCAGCACAACGAGCATGGACGAGCCGTCGAGCTGGACTTGGGTGACCAGGCGCAACGGGCAAGGTTGCGCGGCCAGGGCGGCGTGAACCGGGTCGGCGTGGTCAATGAAACGCATCGATTGCCCGGTCAGGCGCTCCAACGGTTCGATCAGACTCAGCAGGGCCAGCTCCAGCAGCATCGCGCCAGGCAAGGTTTGAAAGTCCAGGGCAACGGGCACACCCAGGGCGTGCAGCGCCTGCGCTGGCAGGTGCAGCCTGATGGCCGACGCGTCGCCCTCCTCGCCCAGCCCCAGCAACAGCTCAACTGCCGTGACGTCAGGTTCGGCAACGGAGCCCCAGCGCACGCCAATCACCTGGCCTGCGCATTCTCCCTTCCAGGTTTCGCGGCTACGATGCAGGCGATTGTGCAGGTCCACCCATTGGGGGTCGACAGGCGTCAATTGTTCGGCAAAGGGTGTCCAGAGTGGGTCCTGGTGACAGCTCACGCACGGCCTCCGATAGCAGCGCGAGGAATTTCGTCGGCCTCCAAACGGTGTTCGTCGACAAGGCGCTCGACGCGCTCGCGGCCTTCGAGCAAGGTGTCGCAGGCTTGCGCCTGGCGCTGTCGAGCCACATGGGCAACCCGAAACACTTCGCGCTCGTGCTCGTGGATTTCCAGGGTGCGCGCCACTTCACTGACGCTCACTTCCAGCTTTCGCTGTCCGCCCTCGTACAGCTCCTCCAGATGCTCCTGGGCCATACGCCAGTCGCTGATCGACATGCCTTCGCTGATCGAGCCGTAGATGCGCTCGGCTTCACGGGCCAGGGCCTCACGATGCAGGCGCAGGTTTTCCTTGGCGTCATCCAGCGCCACGTTGGTCTGCCGGCAGCGTCGCTGCTGAGCGACCAGTTGGCTGGACGCACGTTGCTCACGCAACTTGCGCAACGCTTGAAGGCTACGCATGTCACTGGTTTTCATAAGACCTCCATGGTTGTCATGCCATCACCCTGCGCATGTGTTGCAGGGTTTCGTTGGGGTTGCTTGGCTCGTTGGCCCCTTGGCGCAAGAACGCTTCAATGGCGTCATGCCGCTCAATCGCCTCGTCGGCCAGTGGGTCGCTCCCGGCGGCGTATTCGCCGACCCGGATGAGCATTTCGATCTCGTTGCGCCGCGCCATCAGCTCGCGCATGCGCATGGCCAGGTGGCGTTGCTCGTCGCCACACACCTGGTCCATCAACCGGCTACGGCTTTGCAGCACATCCACCGCCGGGAAAAAGTTGCGTTGCGCAAGTTCGGCGCTGAGCACGATGTGCCCGTCGAGGATTGAGCGGGTTTCTTCAGCCACCGGGTCCATCGAGGCATCGCCTTCTGTGAGCACGGTATACAACCCGGTGATGCTGCCGGTCTCGCCGGGGCCGGCGCGTTCAAGCAGGCGCGGCAAGGCGGAGAAAAAGGAGGGTGGGTAACCGCGACGGGTCGGCGGCTCGCCCACCGCCAGGCCGATTTCACGCTGGGCCCGGGCAAAGCGGGTCAGGCTATCCATCAACAGCAGCACGTTGCGGCCCTGGTCGCGGTGATATTCGGCCAGCGCAGTGGCAACAAAGGCGGCGCGTACCCGCTCGGCAGCCGGACGGTCGGAGGTGGCGACCACGGCCACGGTACGCGCCCGGGCCTCGGCGCCCAACTGCACATCGAGCAGCTCGCGCACTTCACGGCCGCGCTCACCGATCAGGGCGATCACGATGACATCTGCACTGGTATTGCGCACGATGCTCGCCAGCAGCGAAGACTTACCCACTCCCGGTTCACCGAAGATGCCCATGCGCTGGCCCTGGGCCAAGGTCAGCAGGCCGTCGATGCTGCGCACCCCCAAGGACATCGGGTGGGCAATCAGTTGGCGGCTGAACGGCGCTGGAGGCTCGGCATGCAAGGGGTAACGCTGCAACACGCCCAGCGGCGGGCTGCCATCGAGAAATTCGCCCATGGGGCTGATCACCCGGCCCAGCTGCGCATCGCCGACGCTTACCCCCAGGGTCTCGCCGGTGGCGATGATTTCGGTGCGGGTCGACAGGCCGTCCATCGAACCGATGGGCGAAAGGATCGCTTCGTCATCTTCAAAACCAATGACTTCGGCAGCCAGGCTGCGGCCGCTGCCGGGTTCGCGCAACTGGCACAGTTCACCGATGTGCACACCGGCGACGCTAGCGCGCAGCAGCACTCCGCGGATACTGCGGATGGTGCCCTTCATGGGGCGCGGTCGGGCATTGGCCAGACGTTCGGTCAGGCGCGGCAGCAGGTCGTGGGGGATCGTGATCATGGCTGTGCCTCGTCGGCAAACGGCAGCAGGTTGCGGCGCAGGTTGAGCAACTGGGCTTCAAGCCCCAGCTCCACTGAACCCACCGGACTGCTCAGCCGTGCCTGACCACCTTGCAACCGATCGTCCGGTTCCACGGCAATCGTCGGCAAGCCGTCCTCTTGCAGTTTGAGTTGCTGACGCACCGCTTCGGCGTCCTGACGGGAGACGAACAGGGTCAGGGCCTGATCCTGGCGGAACGCCCCCAATGCCTTGCGGGCGCAACGCATCACGCGCTCGGCATCGTCCATGTCATCGAGTATTTCGCGCACAATGCCCAGCGCCAGATCGGCCAGGGACGTTTCCAGCCCGGCCAGCCAGGCATCGATCCTCAACGACGTTTCGCCCAGCAGTGCGCTGACCTGTTCGGCACCCTCCCGGCGCCCGCTTTCAAAGCCTTCGGCATGGGCTTGTTGCAGCCACTGCTCACTGTCTTGCCTGATGGCCTCAGCCTCGTCACGGGCAGCCTGCAGGAAGGCGTAGCCGTCTATCCACAGGTCTGCCTGTTCGGCACGCAGAATACGGGCGGCAGGACGGGTCGGGAGCTCGCTCATCGGGTCCCCTGCTCCTCAAGCTGTGGAAGGTTCGAGGCGGCGCTGCGCACGATGGCCAAAGCATTGGCCACAGGTGTGGCACTTACCGGTCCGCTCTCAACTGGCAGCTCGGCAAAACGCAGGCGCAGCCAGGGCCGAAGTGGCGCTGGCTGGGCGCTCAGCCAAGCGGTGATGCAGCGGGCGCCATCATGGTCGATGACTTCAAGCAGTTCGGCCGGCTGACGCAGCAAGTCGGCACCGCTGCCCAGGGCACGGTTTGCCAGGGCCAGGGCAAACACATCACTGCCCAGCAAATCGCGCAACTGGTTGACCACATCGCCACGGATCTCGCGACTCAGGGTGGTGCTATGCAAAATCGCGCCACACAGACGCGGCAGGCGCTTGAAGTCCTCGGGAGGCAGCATCAGAACCGGTAGATCGTCGACATCGGGCAGTGGCAGGCTACTGGGAGCCTGCAGCTCATGACGGCTGAGCAACAAGCGTATCAATCGCGCCTGGAAGCGCGGCTGTTTGCGCAATGCGCTCAGCGCACTGCCGGAGGTCTCGGGGAAGCACGCCGCAAGAGGCTGCGTGCCGACGAAATCCAGCGGCTGCTCGAGCAGGTTTTGCCACTGCGGCAAAGCGGCGGCACTCATTTCACGTCCTCCAGCTCATACAAGGCGCGGGAGGCGCGTCGTTGCCAGTACTGCCAGCCCAACACACCGACCATCGACAGCGCGGCCAGCAGCAGGACGCCGAACAGCATCCGGGCACGGGGCAGGTTGTCTTCGAGCATCCATATGCCCAGGAAGCTGGCCAGGCGCGGCTGTGCGTTGGCCCGGCCGCTGCCGGTGGCGGCCTTGATTACCGTGACCGACACCCCTTCGTAGCTCAAGCCGGAGATGCCGTTGGCCACCAGGGTTTTGATCTGCGGGATCAGGGGGTTGATGTCGGTATTGGGGTCGTAGCGCACCAGCACTGAAGCCGACGACGGGGAAATCACCCGTTTGAGCAGGTCATTGTCGGGCAGCACCACATGTACCCGGGCAGAAACCACACCGTCGATCAGCGAGACGCTGTGCGAGAGTTCTTCACTGAGCGCGTAGACCATCTGGGCCCTTTCCTGCACGGGAGAAGACACCAGGCCACCACTCTTGAACACGGCGCCCATGTTGGAAAAGGTTTGGCCCGGCAAGCCAGCTTCGTCGAGCAGGCTCATGGCCTCGGCAAAGCGTTTTTCGTCCACCACCACGGTGAGTTGGCCGTTTTCCTGGACCTTGCGCGAGGCCGGCACACCCTCACGCAGCAGCACTGCAACCATGGCATTGGCCTCACGCTCGCTGAGGTTGGTGTACAGGTCGATATCGCAGCCCTGCAGCATGCAGGCAAAGGCGAGGACAATCATCAGGCGCACGGCATGGCAACGGCGGAACATGGCTTTATTGACCTTTCAAGAGCGTGTTGGCTGCGCCGGAAATCTGCGTCGCGCCACGAACGACCATCTGAGTTTCAATGGAGTAATCGAACATGCGGCCCAACGATTGGACGATCTGGTCGACCTGCTGATCGCCGACCTTTTTCCCCGACTCGCCCGCCGCCCCCTCAGGAAGTGAGGCGAGCGATTGCGTGCCGGGAGGAGCCACAACGTTGCCAGCCGTCGGCCCATTGGTCAGCGCATCGGCACGCTTGGCGAAGTTTTGCGAACGGTCGATGAAACCGTTCAGGCGCTCCATCAAGCCTTCGCCAATCTGGTGCGGACTGGCGCCGGCAGGCATGCCCTTGGCGCTGTTTGTCATGTGTTCGAACAAGTTCTGGGAGGCCTGCAAATCGACCTGCCCTCCTGACGGCGGCAGCGCCGCCGTGGCTGTTGTTCCGAGACTTACAGTCATGGCGTGGGCCTATTCGTCATCATCCGACTGGGCTTCGTTCAGGATTTCCTGGGCACGAGGCATGATGATGAACTGGCCACCAATCGTGACGGCCTGAGTGGTCAGGGCCTCAGTGAGTTCTTCATCGCTCAGCTCGCTCTTGGCGTTGTCCACCGCTGCATTGAACTGCGCTTCGGAGTGAGTAGTGACAGCGGTATTTTCGCTGATGGGGGTAACTGACATGGTGGTTCTCCTTGACGGGGTTGATGACAGATCGATCGGTTAATGGAGCCTACAGGCGAGTGCTTTCACTCTTGTGTCACTGCACCGCCCCTGAACACACGCACGCCGCGCTCGCGAGTCGTCGTCGCCATCGGCGTCGGCGTAAGCTGGTGGTCGAAGTGTTGCTCAATCATGGCCAGCCAGGCCGGCGGCCCGGAAACGAACAACTCATCGCCATCGGGTCCGGTGCGCACCGACATATGCGTGCCGTAGACATCCCGGCTGGTGACGTAATCCTGCAACTGCTCCAACTGCCGGCCCTGGGCTTTGAAGAGTCGCGTATCGGTTTCGGAGTCGGCGGAGAGGTAAAGCACATTGCCGTCGAAGTACCACGTCAAACCGTTGAAGTCGCACAGCGCCGTCAGGAAGTCGCCGGCGGACTCGGCACGTATCCGGCTGCGCGATTTGCCGCGTACCTTGTCCGACATGACGACGCTCAGGCCCATGTTTTGGCCAAACTCTTGCAGCGCGGCGCGTACGTCCTGCTCGACCAGCACATAGGCATAGGGCCGAACGAACCAGTCCGGCTGCGGGTTGGCATCGTCGACTTGCGTTTGATTGGCGGCCAGCAGGTTAAGCGCGATCACCATCAGCGCCACGCCGATCGCCGCCCGCGACACCTTATGCATGAAATCGCCCTCCGCCGCCGGCCTGAAGACACGCCCCGAACAAAAAACGGGCACTCTTATGGATGATGTCAAGAAGATGACTTAAACGTCGGTCAACCTGTCCGGTCTGAGTGGTCAACACTCCTTGGTTTTGCCCACTGCAAAATTCGCCGAAAGAGCTCTGTTCATGCCAAATCGTTTTGCCTGCACATCGTTGTTGTTTGCCAGCATCACCCTTGCTTCCTGCGCCCACCAACCGGCCTCCGATGGCAGCTACCAGCGCTACATGCAACTGGCCGGCGACCTGCAAAAGCGTGGTGATGCGGGATCTGCCGCAGCGTTGTACGAAAAAGCCACCCAGGAACCGGACGCCCGGATCGACGCTTGGTTGAAACTGGGCGAAGCGCGCCTGGCCAGCGGCGATGCGCGGGCCGCCGAGCGCGCCTACCAGCAAGCGCTGGAACGCCAGTCCGACAATGCCGCGGCATTGCTCGGTGTGGGCACAGCCCAACTGCACCAGGGCAAACTGGATCGAGCGGTGACTTCCCTGACCCAGGCCAGCGCGGGCAACCACCCCGAAGCGTTCAATCGCCAGGGTGTGGCGCAGATGCTGCGGGGTGAGCCAGCAGCGGCCCAGGTGGCATTCAGCCAAAGTCTGGTCCTGGCGCCCACCAACCTGGACACTCAATGCAACCTGGCACTGGCCTACGCTTTGGGCGGCCAGTCGCAACAGGCGCTGCAAATCATCAAGGAGGTTCGCGACTCGCCCCGCGCCCAAGCCAGTCACCAACGCAACGCCCTGCTGGTCATGGTGCTGGCCGGCCGCGAAGAGGACCTCAAGACTCAAAACCTGGAAGACATCACGCCCAAGCAATACGCCCGGTTGCTGACAGAGGCCCGACGCATCAAGGCCATTCGGGACCCTGCGATGCAGGCCCGGGAGCTGGGGTTGGTCGGCAGTCGCTGAGCCAAAAGGTTTCATTGGCCCTCCTGCTTGTCGGCCTTGGCCTGCTGTTCGGCCAGCCGGCGACGCAGCTCCTCACGGTCATAACCTTCGATGTAAACCTGGGCCGCCCGGCCCACCGGCGCGGCCATCGTTGGGCCGGTTGCCCGGCCCTCGATCACATCCGAGCGCTGCTCCACCATCTGCAGCAGCGTCCGGTTATTCGCACAACCGGGCGGCAGCCGGCGCACGTAACGCGCATCATCGGTATAGAAGTTGTCTTCGACCGGCGGCTCTAAGCAAGCCACCGGCACCCACTCAATCCGCCCATCGGCGTGGGTGAACGCCTGGTAGTTCGGTGAATAACTCACCGGTTCAAGCTGGGTGTTGCATGCGGTCAACAGCACGAGCGCGCCGAACGCCACAGCGACCAGGGACAGATGGGACGATTTAGGGTTCATGCTCGCTCCTGGCTCAATTGATGTAGAAACCGAACATGTCACTGCTGCGCGGCCCACCAGACGCATGGGTCGCGCCCTCGGGCTGAGCATCGAGCGGCGTGGCCACGCTGCGGGTGCGAACCGGTTCCACCAGGTACGGCGTGATCAGAATCACCAGTTCGGTTTCGTTGCGCTGGAAGCGCTTGGAGCGAAACAGATTGCCCAGGATGGGCATCTCGCCCAGCATCGGCACTTTCTCGATGTCCTGGGTGCTCTCGCGCTGAAACAACCCGGCAATGGCGAAGGTCTGGCCGCTGCCAACCTCGACGCGGGTATCGGCACGCCGCACGCGGAACGAGGGCACCTGGTAGCCGCTCACGTCCACAGTGCTGGAGCCCATCAGACTGCTGACTTCCGGGCGCACTTGCAGGGCGATGCGCCCGTTGGGTAGCAGGGTCGGGTTGAACAGCAGCGAAACACCATAGGGTTTGTATTCGATCCCGACAGTGTCGCGGTTGACCGGAACAGGCACCGCGACCTCGCCTCCGGCCAGGAAGCTGGCTGTCTGGCCGGTCATGGTGGTGATGTTGGGTTCGGCGAGGATTTCCAGAATGCCGTTACTTTGCAATGCTTCAAGCATCGCATCGATGTTGACATTGCCCGAGGTCAGCCCGGCGCTAACCACATTGGAGGCACCAGACGCCGCACTGGAGGCCAGGGCACCGCCCGTCAACAGGCCAAAGGAAAAGGTACCGTTGTTGAAAAGGGCATTCCAATTCACGCCGTAGCGCAGCAACTCCGAGCGCGAGACTTCGGCGAAGCGCACCCGCAGGTTCACCTGGGCCGAGCCCACGTAGGAGGCCGTGTTGAGGGCCGAGCCCAAGCCCTGGCCTTCGGTGTTGAGCAGACTGTTGAGGTCGGTGGCTTCACCGACACTCTGGACCATTCCCTTGGCCACCATGCGATTGCCGGCACCGCTCACCTGGACATTGCTTGCGGGGTGCAGGTCTTTCATGGACCGCGTCACGGCCTGGGTGCCGCTGTTGATCGCCAGGCTCAGGCTGGCCAGTTCCTCACCCTCGGCGCTCAAGGCAATCAGGTTGGTTTGTCCGGGTGCCTTGCCGAACACGTAGATCACGCCAGGCGAAACCACCCGAAGATCGGCGATGCCAGGGTCTGCGACCAGCACCGACTCGACCGGATCCTGGAAATGCAGGATCCGCCCTTCGCCCTGGGCCAGGTCCAGCGTAGCCCGGCTGCCCGGAGCGATGGACTGTGCGCTGGCTTGTTGCGCCAGCAGTACAGATGACGCGGCAGCGATCCAGAAGCCGACATAGACAGGGACGCGAAACAGCGCAAAACACATCATCAAGCAGTCGCCATTGAAGTAAGGGAAGCGCCGTCGGCTGTCCGGCGGCCGGTCGTTTCAGTCAGGCTGATGGAACCGATGGCCTGCAGGTTGTATTCGCCGGCCAGCTCACGGAATGACAGCACCGCCAGCTCCAGCTCGCCCCGCACCACCAGTCGACGCAGGCTGCGACGTAACTCGGGATGCACCAACAGGACGGTGCGATCCCCCTCGGCCAAGTCCTTGCAAACGGCACGCAACTGGATCAGCAATGAACGGCTGGCATGCTCATTGAGCAACTCGCGAGGGTTATCGGCACGGCGCAGGTAAGCACGCAATTGTTCTTCCACCGCGGGGGTCAGCACGAAGGCGGTGATGACCCGGTTGCGATCGGCGTACTGATGGCTGATCTGCCGCGCCAGACTGGCGCGCAAGTGGTCGGCCAGGCGCGCCGCATCCGGCTCGCGGGCGCCCCACTCGACCATGGCTTCGAGCAAGGCGCGCTGGTTGCGAATCGATACACCCTCGGCGACCAACAAACGCAGGGTTTCAGCCAGACGCTGCAAGGGCACGCTGCGCGTGACTTCCTTGACCAACTCGTCATAGCTGGCTTCCATGCGCTCCAGCATCCTGCGGGTTTCCTGAATGCCCAGAAAGGTCGCGGCATTGCGGCGCAGACTGCGCTCGAGGATGGCCCGCAGGACTTCAGCGGCGCTGAGAAAACCGATACCGGCCTCCTCCAGCAGCGGCTGGTGAGTGCGTTCAATCCATTGCGCCGGGCGACTGTGCAACGGCGACGGCGCCTCCAACGCATGAATCTCCAACAGTTGAACGTGCACCAGATCGTCCTTGAGCATCAGGCAATCAACTGGTATCTCGCCCTCGCTGATGGGCACGCCTTCGAGTTCGACCGAAAAGCCGTTGGCGGGCAGGCTGCGGTCGATGTAGATGTCCGGCACCGGCACGTCGATCCCCAGGTCGCCGCGAATCTCATGGCACAAGGCTTCGATGCGCTGGCGCAACGGCAGTTCTGGCGCAGCCTGGGCCAGCGCCAGGCCAATGCTCAGCAGCACGCGGCTGTCCAGTGGCTTAGCCAGGGTTTCGTATTGTTCGAGCGGTTCGTCTTCGAGTGCCGCGACTTCGCTGGCGCCTTCGACCACCTCTTCCCGGGGCGCTTTGTCGCGGCGGTAGATCATGAACGCGGCAACGCCCAGCAAGGCCGACAGCCCGATGAACACGATGGCCGGAAAGCCCGGTAACAACGCCACGCCCAGCAGGATAAATGCGGTCAAACCCAACGCCTGGGGGCTGTATCCCAACTGATGGAAGATCTCGTTGCCCAGGTTGCCTTCGGTCGTGCCACTGTTGACCCGAGTCACCACCATACCGGCCGCGACCGAGATCAACAGCGCCGGGATCTGCGCGATCAGGCCGTCACCGACGGTCAGAAGCGAATAGGTGTGCGCCGCATCGGCAAACGACATATTGCGCTCGACCATGCCGATCATCATGCCACCCAGCAGGTTGACCGCCAGAATAACGAGGCTGGCAATCGCATCGCCCTTGACGAATTTCATAGCGCCATCCATTGCGCCGAACATCTGGCTTTCCCGCTCCAGACGCGAGCGTCGACGGCGGGCTTCATGCTGATCGATATCACCGTTGCGCAAGTCGTTGTCGATGCTCATCTGCTTGCCTGGCATCGCATCCAGAGTGAAGCGCGCCGCGACCTCGGCCACGCGCTCGGCACCTTTGGTGATAACCACAAACTGGGCCACGGTGATGATCAGAAATACCACCAGACCGACCACGACCTGGCCGGCGATGACGAAATCGCCGAACGCCTTGACTATGTGACCGGCGTTGCCATCGAGCAGAATCAGGCGCGTGGTGGTGATCGACAGGGACAGGCGAAACAAGGTGCTTAGCAAAATCAACGGCGGCAACGCCGAGAACTCCACCGAGTGCTTGATGTAAAAGGCGACGATGAGGATCAGGATGCTCAGCGAGATGTTCAGGCCGATTAGCGTATCCACCAACCAGGTGGGCAGTGGAATGATCATCATCACGATGGCCATCAGCATGAAGGCGACAACGATCACGTCACTGCGCTGGGCGGCCATGCGGGCCAATGCGTTGAGGCGGTCGAGGAACATTATTGCGCGGCTCTGCGGGCGGTCAGATAACGTTTGAAGCACTGACGCGCCTCATCTTTGCGGCCACCGCTCCACAGCGCACGACTGCGCAACAGCAACAGGCCGCTGGACTCGCCTTCCAGTTCGAGCAGGCGATCCAGCGCCGACAGGGCACGCTCGGCCTGGCCGCTGTCGGTAAAGGCCATGACCAGATTGCGCAGCAGCGCAGTGTCGGCGGGCGTCATCTGGACGGCGATCAACAGCAGCACTAAGGCACGCTGCGACTGGCCACTACGGCGATAGAGCTCACCCATGCCCTTGAGCAGATCGACGCAGTCCTGCTCCTGGCGATTCATGACTCGATCACCTGGGCACGTTGTTCTTCGAGTAAACGACGCAGGTCGATTTCTTCGCTGATGAGCTCATGGGCCAACGCTTTGATCTCGGGCTCCGCATCGAGGGTGGGGATCACGTTGTCCAAGACGTATTCGAGAATCTCCATCGAGCGGCGACTGCCGAACAACTCTGCGGTCATGCCCTCAACGATGCCCGACTGTTCAATGTCGGCACGCAGCGAACGACGTGCCGACACCGCGCGCTTGCCCAGCACCGCATCGAAGCGTCCATCCTGGCGCGCCTTGGCCGGCTGAAGGCTTTCTACCGCAGGGGTTCTTTCGGCGGTTGCCGGTAAGGGAGCACCAGGATCAATTCTCATAAGGTTAACGTGAACCTTTCTTCACCGCGGGCGAGAACCACCTCATGGTTCTCGATGCGTTCGAGCATCCAGTTATCGGTCAGGGCGGCCCCCGGATACAGGCGTTCACCGTTGTCGTTGATCACGTAAGGGTTATCGCCGAACCACACCGCTTGAAAACGCACGCGAGGCTTGGCGATTTCTTTACGTGCCACCACCTCGGGGAGCAACATTACCTTCTGGCCAAAGCGGCTATCGAAGGCTTGCTGCAGACCCAGCCACTGGCTCTTCTGGGTCGGGCCATAAAAACCATGGGCACTGAGCTGACCATCGATTTCGCCGACCTTGATGTGGCGCAGGCCCAACGTGCCAAGCTGCTGCTCGAGCCAAGCCCTGGCCTGCGCGACGGTGTTCGTCGATTCAGGGTGCACGGTCGGTAGAGCGACCTTGTCGGCGGTGCTCAACGCCAACGGCGAAACCGACTCGTCCCGAAAAGCAAAAGCGCCCACGCACAGGAACATCAGCAGCAACGCGATGAACCACCGTGTCTTGTGCTGGGGGGGCGATGTGATCGCAGCCGCTATCGGCTCCAGGCTCGCGGTGCCGTGGCTGAGGGTCAGGCGGGCCTTGCCGATGCGGATATCCACGGGCAAGTGCGCTCGATGCCCCTTGCCTGTGGGAATCAGAATTTCCCGGGCATGGGGACCACGCACGAACACATCGCCGCCCATTGCCTCAACGGCCACCTGGCCGTCGGTGAAACGTAGCGCCACATGACGCTCGACAATGCCTGCGTCGCTGAGCAGCAGATCAGCACTGGCGGCGCTGCCAAGCAGGTAGGCGGGCTTCTCCAGGGACAGGCAAACCCCCTGATGTAAACCGTGGGTGATACTCAGCACTGGCAGAGCCTTGTCCGTGGCCGCGACGACTGGAGTCGTGGCGAAAAAAGTCAGGGCTGTCATGGTGTATTACCGGAATAAGGCATGCGGAGAGGCACCCGTGAGGCACAGGTGAAGCTGTCGTTTTCCAGATTTAGCACCGCAACCAACAAACATGCAGGCAGCCGTCGGGCTGCCTGCATGACGGCATCAGTTCTGAGGCCGTTGTTTGGTAGCGTCGAGCTCAGCTTTCTTGGCCGTGGACAGCTCGGTGATCTTGGCCGATTTCTCGATCGCCATGTTGAAGGTGGCTTCCATCTTAGCGATAGCCGAGTCAGCGTTGCCGGAACTTACTGGGGGAGTTGTGCTCATGTTGTTTCTCCTAACGTAAGAAATATTTGAGCCGCCAAGCGGCCAACTAATGTTGCCAAGCGAAGAGTAAGGGCCAAACATTACAGTTCAACGTCTAACACGTGTTTTAATCTCAGCCCCCTCACTATATTGGCCGAATGAAAAACAAGAACTGCATCACACTTGGGGAATATTTTGCTTGGCAGAGGAAAGTTAAATCACGGCGTGCAGAGACTGTCGCAAGCCCTGCATTAATTAGGCTAAACCGCACCACCGCTCAAATCAGTACGCCACCTGACACCTCTGGCGAACAACTACTTACAGGCTTTGCGCAGACGGCATAAACAGCGCTTACACCGACATTCAAAGCTCGAGATAAAATAAAATAAATATCTACGGAACTTTTTCCGAGTAAACACCACGCAACTCAGCATTGATGGCCAGTTGCAATCAACTTCACACAAATTCAGTTACGTTTTACTGCCCGGACAGCACCGGTCTTTTACACGCGCACACTCGCCAGTGCCCTGATTGCCCCGAGCGATGCCTTGAGGCAATCGCCCGGGGGTTATTCCACACGCCATGCCGCATCAGCGGTCGACTGGCCCGGCGTCATGAAGCGATGGTGCTATCTTCGCCCGGCCACTCCTCGTAAGGGATATCCCAGATATCGCCTTGCGGCACACCGTCGATTTCGTACTGGGTCAGGTAATCGCTCAAGGCATCCGAGAATTTGCCCACCCGGGTCTCCTGCTTGCCTTCCTCGATCAAGCCCGGGACGAGCAGTGCCAGCGCGGCCACACCCGCCGCCGCGAAGCCCAGGCCACCGGCTATCATCGAGATACGCGAAGCGGCAATCGCCGAAACGCTCATCGCGCTGGCGCCCACCTCAGCCACCGAAGCCAAGCCCGCCATGATCCCCAGCGAACCGGCCGTGATATTCATGCCACCCGATACCGTATCGCCTTTCCTGAGCGCCTTGACGCCATCGAAGATGCCGTAGGCACCGGCAGTGATAGCGGCAATGCCACCGATCCCCTTAGCCGCGTTTTCCATACCCTTGAGGTTGGCAGTCACGCTTTTGAGCGGATCGTCCAGCTTTTTGCCCAGATCGCCGAGCCGATCACCTGTCAGCTTGCCTTTCACATCCTTGAGGTAATCCTGATAGTTTTTCAGGCCCCCTTCAGCCAGAAGCGTGGCGGCCTGCACTGAGCCGGTGGCGATGTCGACGATCTGCCGCTCGGTCAGCTTACCGGCGTTGTTGGCGCCTTTGGCGATGGTAACGCCGGCCATGAACAGCCCACTCACACCGTGTAGGACGCCTTTGTTGGCAGCGTCCTTGATCGAGGAGTCTTTGCTGAATACATCCAACGCATCCAGGGTCTTGGTGCCTTGGCGAAGCAGGTCCCAGTCGCCCCTGAAGTTAGCAAGGATCTGGTCTGGCGTGGCGACGGTGCCGTCGGCATTGACCAGCATCTGCGGGTTTTCCTTGCTGATCTGCTCAATGATTTTCTTGACCTTCTCCTCGTCCAGCTCACTTCCGCCATTGACGCCGAAGGCCGCCTTCATGTCGTCGAAGGACGCATCCTTGAAGGCATTGTCCTTGGCGATCCTGGTGAAGTTATCGTTGAGCTGTGTGTCGAACTTGCCGGTGAACTCGGGGTCCAGCGCCGAGTTGTAAAGCGCGACTTCAAGGCTGAAGGCACTCATGGCTTCGTCAGGGGTATGCTCCTTGAGCAACTCATTCAGGCGATCGCCTGAAGCCAGCGACTTCTCGTAAAAGCTTTCCAACTCCGCATTCGCCTTGGAGCCTTTGACGGCGGCCTGGATCTCACCGGCATTATTGATGCCCAGCGCGCCCTGGAGGGTCTGCGCCGTACCGAAGAACTCGGCAAGAATTTCCGTGTGAGTCGTCTTGCCATCCTTGGACTTGGTCTCCCACAGGGTATCGAGTGACTTGCCGGACTTGATTTCGTCATCGTAGGTTTTTTGCAGGGACTCCTTGAGCCCCTTGTTATCGTCCACCAGCTTGGTCAGCTCACTGGAGCCGTGCTCGCTCATGTATTGACTGACCGCAGGGTCACTTTCCAAGATACCAATGTGCTTGTTGACATCGTCCAACAGCTTCTGGGCATCGGGATGGCTGCGCACCTTATTGGCAATCGTGACCTGCGACTTGTCATCCCTCCACATCCCGGCGGCGCTGCCCTGGATGATCAACTGCTGGGCGGCCTTGAGATCCTGAAGAACAGCGGCTTTTTCCTCTGCCGAGTATTTCTCCGGGTGATCGAACACGTCCTTGTTCAAGCCTGCGGTATCGACCCTGGCCAAGGCATTGTTGCCAGCGATACCAGAAAGCAGTGCGGTCACGGAGGTCGCATCCTTGGGCACGTTGGCACTCTTGAGCCAACCCTGGACATCACCCCTGCTCAGTTCACCATCAGGATTCTTGTCCAGTGGGTTCTTGGCGTTATCGATGACCTTGAACGCACCTGGCTGAGACCAGAAATCCAGTGCCTGCTTGGTCTCCTCGCTCAGCTGTGAATTCTGGTTCCTGTACTCCTTGATGTCGTCAGCAGTCAGGTACTTGCCCGCACCGGTCTTGCCCTTGATCGCCTCAAAGTTTTCATCGAGGATCGCTGCGTACTTGGCGATCTGCTGCGACGCCGGATCGGCATCTTTGTTGGTCTTGAGGTAATCCTTGTAGCTGGCGATATCATCGGTTTTCTTGAGTTCCGGCAGAGTCGAAAAGCCTCCCTTGCCGAAGTCCTGCAGCCGCCCCGCCTCGGTGCCGTGCTTGGCTTCGCCACTTTTGGTGAAGCCGTCCACGCTGCTGTTGAACACATCACCACCGGACTGGGCATTGCCCTTGTCATCGAACATCGTGATGCGATCCAAGACCTGCGCAGCCCGGTAGGCGGCGTCGGCGTCGTTCTCGTAATCGCCGACCTGCTCCTTGAGCATGTCCTTAACGCCACTCTGGTTGCCCAGGTTCTTGAGCAGCGGGTTGTCTTCAATGATGTCTTGGGCCGAGCGCTTATCCTCTTCCGGACGCTTCCAGACGATGCCAACCTTTTCCGCCTGCTCGCGGGCTTCCTTGTTGTCGCCCGCCGACGACGAATCCTTGATTTCACCCTTGAGGGCAGAAAACCCTATCTTGCCGAAGTCCTGCAGGCGACCGGCTTCGGTGTCATGCTTCGCTTCACCGCTCTTGGTGAAACCATCGACACGACCGTTGCCTACGTCCTTGCCAGCAATCTTGCCTCCTTCGCCATTGAGGGTCTCGATGTGCTCAAGCACCTGGGTCGCCCGATAAGCGGCGTCCGGATCATTTTCGAAATCGCCGACCTGCTCCTTGAGCATGTCCCTGACACTGCTCTGATTGCCGAGGTTCTTGAGCAAGGCATTGCCATCGATGATGTCCTGCGCGGAGCGATCATCCCCTTCAGGGCGCTCCCACTTGATGCCCAAGGCCTCGGCTTGTTCGCGTACCTTGGGATCATCGCCGGGCTTGGAAAGATCCTTGAGCTCGCCTTTGAGGTGCGAGAACCCTTGCCGGCCAAAGTCCTGCAGGCGACCCGCCTCAGTGCCATGCTTGGCGTCGCCGCCCTTTGTGAAGCCGTCGACCCGGCCGTTATCGATGTCCTTGCTGGCGATCCGTTCACCACCTTCATCATATTTTTCCACGTGCTCCAGCACCTGCTTGGCACGGTAGGCCGCATCGGGGTCAGTCTCAAAATCGCCGACACGGTCCTTGAGGTTATCCTTCACATCGCTCTGGTTACCCAGGTTCTTGAGCACCGGCGTGTCGTTAATGATGTCCTGGGCCGAGCGGTCGTCGCCTTTTGGCCGCTCCCATTCAATGCCCGCGTCCTTGGCCTGCTTGATCGCCTGGTCCCAGGCTTCGGCAAGTTTAGGGTCTTGCGGCTTAGAAGTTATGCCTACAAAACTGACATCTTGAACGGACATGAAAGACTCCTTTTTCTAGGGTATGGACAAGCGCAGAGGCTGAACAACTGCAGCAGATCAGCCAGCAAAAATACGCCTGCTTAGAGGTGCCATTAGTTTGGTATTAACTGGATGATTAGCTCTGCATACGCCAGCATCATCAAAGGAGTATCACGGGAGAGTGTTACAGCATGAAAAAACGCTCACATTAAGTTTACATGACGCTTTTACTGCACTTTTAAATTGATATCAATATGCCGCCTCAGCACACCACTATCTTATAATTATTGGCTCCCCCCTACTTAAGATCAGTTATTCAGCGTTCGCATTGAACTTATAAGCCCCTGCCCTCGCACTCATCCAGATGCAATGCCGCCAATATCCTGCGTGTATCTTGCAATGTAATACTTGCCTGAAGACCAGACTTCGTTACGTATAACCTTGACTTAGCACTGACATAAACCGCCATTGATGGTGTTCCAATAGAGCGTGCGCCCCCATCCTTTGCAGGGCTGTTGGTCAGGGCAGGATGCGCTCGAAAGGGAGGCGGACGGTAGGCAGGGGATCAGCCAGCAGGGGCCAGGCTGACCGATAGCATTTAATCAGTTCTGCGGACGCTGCTTAGACGAATCCAACTCGGTCTTGGCAACGGTGGTCAGCTCAGTGATTTGAGCCGACTTCACTTCGCTGCTGGACGCGTTCACGCCGTACTACGCCGCCTAACCAAGTGCCAAGCATGCTTGGTGATGCACGGAGAAATCCTAGAGCATCGCAGCTTGACGTTATTCCAAAGCATCAACCGCCTATCATGGACATCGGCGAACCTTCTACGTATTGCGCAAGAAACGATCGAGCACGTTTTTTGTGATCATCACGGTGTAAATGTCTGCCTGCATAAGCACATGTACCCATTCGCACGTGGCGGTTGCGTACAGCGTCCAGTCGAACCACTCGAGCGCATTGCCTATACCTGCCGCGCGCAAGGATTTCAGGCGTCCTTGGTGAGACGTCGTATTGTTCATGTCTATCTCCGGGTTACGGATGGAATCGGGGCGGCTGGGGAGCCGGATCAAAGGTGCAGCGCTTGCCCGGCCTGGGCACTGCCATGGGCAGAAGGGACCCGGACACGCAACGCAATCAGCAACGCGGCCAGCAGCATCAGCACGGCCGCCGCTACGAATACGCCTGCGCTGCCACCGAGACTGAACATCGCACCGCCAGCGGCTGCGCCCGTTGCGATGGCCGACTGCACAGAAGCCACCACCATGCCCCCGGCGCTTTCCGCTTGATCAGGTATTGCGCTGGCGACCCAGTTCGACCACGCCACCGGCACACCGCCAAAAGCCAGGCCCCAGATCGCCAGCAGCACCGCCTGCCCCGGCACCGAGGCCGGCAACAGCACCAACGCCAGGGCTGCAACACCCGCCAGCGCGGGCATCAACACCAGAGTGGCCAGCGGGTGACGCTCAAGCAGCCACCCGGCCAACAGCGTGCCGCCGAAGTTCGCCACACCGAAACCCAGCAGCATCAGCGACAGCCCTTGCGGACCGATGCCGGTGGTACCCTCAAGGAATGGCCGAACATAGGTGAACATCGCGAAGTGACCGCTGTGCACCAGCACACAACCGAACATCCCCATGGCGATGCCCGGGCGCTGCAACACCTCAAGTACGGTGCGCAGGCGTGCCGGCGTGCGCGGCGCAAGGCGCGGCAGCGTGAACGACTGGAAAGCCAGGGTCACCAGACCTACCGCCGCCGCTGCAAAGAACGCGCTGCGCCAGCTATATAGGCCGCCTAAGTAGCTGCCCAGCGGGACCGCAACCACCGTCCCGACGGCAATGCCGCTGAAAATGATCGAGAGCGCTCGGGGCAACAAGGCCCCCGGAACCAAGCGCATCGCCACCGCTGCCGCCATGCTCCAGAACCCGCCAAGGGCAATGCCCAGCAAGATACGCATTACCAATAGCACCGCAAAACTGGAGGAAACGGCGACCAAAAGATTGGATGCGATCATCAGCGTGGAAAAACCCAGCAGCACCCAGCGGCGGTCGATACCGCGGGTCAGGCCTGGCACCAACAAGCCAGCGAACAGTGCCACCACCGCTGTCACCGTTACCGCCTGGCCAGCCAGCGCTTCGGACACCCCCAGATCGGTAGCCATCGGCGTCAGCAGGCTGGCCGGCAGGTACTCAGCGGTGAGCAATCCAAACACGCCCATTGCCAACGAGAAGACTGCCATCCACGCAGGGGCCGCAGGTTCCATATCCAGCGCGGCGCCGGGACGGTTGTTGGATATGGCATTACAAACACAGTCATTCATTGCACGGATCTCCCAATCTTCATTGCGACCCGCAGTCTAGGCGCGAGAAGCTGGATGATCTATGATCGAAAACCTCGTTTTTTTGACTAAAACACCGAACAATGCCTACCGATCAGTTTGCCCTCTCCTCGGATCTCATCAACGAACTGTTGCGCGGCATGCGCCTGCGTGGCGTCGAGTACCGGCGTATCCAAGCCGGTCCAGCCTTTGGCCTGAGCTTCGCCGACAAACCTGGGCATGCCTGGTTTCACTTCCTGGCGGTCGGCAATGCGGTGCTGCGGATGGAGGACGGGACAACGTACGCGCTGTCTGCCGGCAACGCCGTATTCATCTCCCATGGCGCGGCCCATCAACTGCTTTCCCACACGGACGTGCCTGTTCAGGACATCGACCGTTTAGACGGCGCCCCCCTCGGTGATACGGTCAGCGCGGTGGATACCGGAACCAATGCCAGCGCCACGCCGACCACCATTTTGTTCAGTGGCTGCATGGAGTTTGAACTGGGCAGTATTCATGGCCTTGGCAGGCTGATGCCGGGCCTGATGCTGATTGATGCCGGCGGCCAGCGTTACCCCGGTCTCGTGCCTATCCTGACCACCATGGAACGCGAGGTCAGCGCCGCCCGTGTCGGCTTCGCCGGTATCCTCGCGCGTTTGGCCGATGTGGTGGCCGCCATGGTCGTTCGCGGTTGGGTGGAGTGCGCCTGCGGTAATGCCTCTGGCCTGGTCGCTGCATTACGCGACCCACGCTTGGCAAGCGCGCTTCTCGCGCTCCATCAACAACCGGGACGCGACTGGACCGTTGCGCAGTTGGCGGAGCAATGCAATACCTCTCGCTCGGTCTTCGCAGACCGTTTCCAGGCGACTATTGGCATGGCCCCACTGCGTTATGTGACTGAGTTGCGGATGCGGCTTGCGAGCCAGTGGTTGACGCTCGAAAGGCTGCCGATTGAAGAGGTGGCGCAGCGCTTGGGTTATACCTCTCAGGCCGCGTTCAGTCGCGCATTCAAGCGCATTACGGGCAAGACGCCTGGATTAAGTCGTCAGTCGAGGCGGTCCGCTGTTTCCTGAAACCGAGCGGGAGTCGTGGAGGAGCCGGCGGAATAAAAGCACTTTGAAATTCAAAGTGCTCGGTGACTAGCGTTCAAATCTTCCAAACGCTGGATGCATTCTTTCACTCGCAGCCTCTACAGAATGATCGCCTTCACCCAAAAGCGGACACTGAGCACCACGTATTTGCCTAAGGCCTATCGCGTGAGTAGAATGCGATTAATTATCAATCATGTATTTGCCGGGATTCCGATGCGTAGCGATGAAACACTAGGTACTGCAGATCTAGGGCTGCTCTATCGAACCCACCACTCGTGGTTACACGGCTGGCTAATCCGACGCATTGGATGTCGCGACAACGCTGCAGATTTGGTGCAGGACACCTTCGTACGTCTGCTCAAATCCCGTCAGTCCAGCCCCTTGCGCGAACCACGCGCCTATTTGAGCAGTATCGCCCGCGGACTGATGATTGATCAGTATCGTCGTCGCGAACTCGAACGTGCGTACTTGGAAAGCATCACGTTGCTGCCTCAACATGAGGTTCCCTCGGAAGAAAGCCGGCTGATGATTCTTGATGCGCTCGAGCGCATAGACCGCATGCTCGGGATGCTTAAACCAAGAGTTCGCCAGGCATTTTTATTTGCCCGACTCGACGGTCTAACCTGCGCGCAAATAGCCGAAAAGCTGGGTGTTTCCCGCGCGACGGTGGAACGCGACCTGGCCACGGCCCTGCAACACTGCTATCGCTTGCGTTATGTCGAGGCGTGAGCCGCAGGCGCTCAATCCGGCCATTGTTGAGCAGGCAATCCAATGGCTGGTGCGCCTTCGCTTCAATCAAGCCGATGAACAGACACAGCGCACTTTTGAGCACTGGCTGCAGCAGCACCCGGAGCATGTGGTGGCGTGGCAGCGTGTGGAAACGCTTGGGGATGAATTCGCAGGCGTGCCAACTCAATTGGCCCGACAAACCCTGAATGGCACCAATCATGGAATGCGGCGGCGGGAAAGCCTGAAGCTACTGGGCATATTGGCGACTGTTAGCGCTGCAGCCTGGCTCGGCCGGGACTATACACCCGTACCCGCCATGCTTGCGCAGCAGCGCAGCAGTACCGGCGAGCAACGACGCTTCCAACTCGATGATGGCAGCCTTATCCAGCTCAACAGCGATAGCGCCGTCGACAGCGATTTCGACGCCCAGCGACGCCTGATAATCCTACGACGTGGGGAAATCATCGTGAATGTCGGCGCGGATCAACACTCGCCTCGAGCACGACCGTTCTGGGTGCAATCACGTGACGGGCTCATCCGCGCTCAGAGTTCCCGCTTTCTGGCACGCGAGCTGGACGATGGCACTCTGGTCGCGGCTCAGGAAGGATCAGTCACGGTTTTCCCCGGCTCCGATCAAACTCCTGCGAGCCGCAGCGTCCAGGCAGGAAATCACCTGCTGTTCACATCAAGTGGCGCCCGAATGTTCAGGGACAACGGCCTTGATCTATGGAGCTGGGGTGACGGGGTGATCAGTGCGCGCAATATGCGCCTCAATGATTTCATCGCGGAGTTGTCGCGTTATCGCCCCGGGGTACTGCGCTGCGCCGAAGAGGTCGCTGATCGTCGCGTTTCCGGCACCTTCCAGCTCGCCGACAACGATCAGGTCCTGGCATTGATCGCGCAGTCACTGCACTTGCACATTGATTATCGGACCCGTTATTGGGTGACCGTGACCGCTGCCACCTGAGCCCATCAGAACTTTGTGCTACCTGAAAAATAATGAGGTAGCTTCTCATTCTCGTTCGACCTCTAAGGAAGGCCGGAATACAGGCCAGTCTGCCGATGTCCTTTCTTGGAGCGAGAAAATGAGTTCGTCCCCTGTTTCACAGCGCCATCCATTAAATCGTGCCTTGCACGGTGCGATTTTGGGTTTGATCGTAAGCAGCTACGCATTGCCATCGCTGGCGCAAACGTCGAGCACTGACCACAGCAATCAAGTGAAACAGTGGAACATCGCTGCCGGCCCACTGGCGCCGGCGCTTGACCGCTTTGCGCGCGAAGCTGGCATCAGTCTTTCCTTCGACGCATCGAGTGTAGTGAACCGCACCACTGCTGGCGTGAATGGCACGCTCGATACGTCGGCAGCGCTGTCATCGTTGCTGCAGGGGAGCGAATTGCAAATCGAACAGCAAGGTCCGAATGCCTATCTACTGTTCCCTCAACCAAAGCCCGCCGGCCCGCTGGAGCTCGACACAACAGACGTCGAGGACTACCGCCTTGCCCCCCTCATCATCAATGCCAAGGTCAGGGTCAGTGCCGACGACGACGCCAACTCGGTGGTCGCCAAGGAGCTCTGGGTTGGCGGCAAGGTGGCAACCAGCATTCTCAATACACCGGCCTCGGTGTCGGTTGTTACCAACAAGGAAATGGAGCAACGCAGCGTCAGTACCACGGAAGAGGCGCTGCAATACACGCCGGGCGTGGTCAGTGACTTCTATGGTACGGATGACCGCAACGACTATTTCCAGATCCGGGGCTTCCAGGCTACTACCTACCGTGACGGCTTGACCCTGAGTTCGATGCGCGGCGTACGCGAAGATCCATTCGCCTATGAACGCATAGAGATTCTGCGTGGCGCCAACTCCACGCTGTTTGGCCCAGCGGACCCGGGCGGTTCGGTGAATTTCGTGACCAAACAGCCGCGCTTCGAGCAGTTTGGCCAAGGCTATGTGACCTACGGCTCGTTTGACCATGTCGAGACAGGCATCGATGTGGGGGATGCGCTTAACGACGAGAAAACCTTGGCTGGCCGCTTTACTGCCAAAGGCCAAAACAGCGACCGCGAGTACGATCACTCACAGGACGACAACCGGTTGGTGATGGGTGGCCTCACCTGGGCGCCCACGGATTACACGTCAGCCACCGTGACTCTGGACTATCTGAAAACTGAAAGTTCGCCCAACAGTGGCGGCTATCCGCTGGACAAGGAATACGACCGCAGCAAGTTTTATGGTGAGCCCAGCTACAACTTTCACGATGTCGAGCGCACCAGCCTCAGCGGTAACGTCACCCATGACTTCGACAACGGCTTCGTACTGCGCAGCAATCTGCGTTACAGCAAATTGACCGATGATTTTGGCTACGTTTACATCAGCGACAGCGCCGCACGTGTCGGTACTAGCGTTGACCGGTATCTGTTTGGAACGGACAGTGAGGCCGACCAGTTCAACGGCAATCTGATGCTGCAATACGATGCCCGCTTCGAGAACATCGACAGCAGCAGCCTGGTGGGCGTGGAGTACCTCGATTCGACCACCAAGGAAAGCTCGGTCTACGCCCTGACGACCCCGATTGACATTGCAAATCCCGTGTTTACTGGCGTTCCACGCTCAATCACACCGTATGCCGTCAACAAGCGAGACGCGACCACCAAGGCCGTGTTCCTCCAGCAGAACCTATCGTTCTACGAGCGTTTCATCGTCACCGGGGGTATGCGCAACGACTCGATGGACCTTACCAGCAAAGGCTTGCAATCCACTGAGAAAGACAACTTCTCCGAAACCTCCTACCGAGGTGCGTTGACCTATATCGTCAACGATGAGGTGTCCACCTATGTGAGCATGGTGGAATCCGTCTCGCCGCCTCAGGTTGGCGTAACACCGCAGACGGGCAGGCAGTACGAAGTGGGCGTGAAGTATGCGCCGATGGGAATGGACGCACTGTTCTCCGCAGCCGTTTATGACTTGACCCAGGAAAACGTCACCATCGCCGTGGTGCTGCCGAGCGGCATCATTGAGCAACAGACGGTGGGCGAATCGCGGGCGCGTGGCCTCGACCTGGAGGCCAAGGCGCAGGTGACGCGGAACCTCAGCCTGATTGGTGGCTACTCCTATATGGAGTCCGAGGTACTGCGCGGTTCGTTGTACGACGGCAGCTCCCTGAAGGGTAATGAGTTCACCACGGCACCCAAGCATTCCGCTTCGCTCTGGAGTTATTACGACGTGCCTGGCACTGATGTCAGCGTTGGCTTGGGTGCGCGCTATGTCGGCTCTTACTACTTCGATGCAGCCAACTCCGGCAAAAGCGATGGCACCACGCTGTTCGACGCAGCCTTCAACTACGAGATCGCCAAGGGCACCGACCTTGCGGTGAACGTCAGCAACCTGCTGGATGAGCAGCACGTGGTCGGTTCCGGCACAGCGAACTTCTACAACCCGGGTCGCGAGATTACCGCCAAAGTGAGTTACAGCTGGTAAGCAGGCGTTTAAGCCTTTTCCCCATGTAGGAAGCGGTGCCCGCTATACGGCGGGCACCGTCAACTTGGCCATCATTGTGCGAGATGAAAAACAAGGGCGTTCGACTTTCATCGTTACGCGCCAGCTGTTAACTAAGCGCCAGTAGCGCGAGATAACATCAACCTGTTTTCGAGCATCTGCTTTCGGCCCAGAGTGGGTAAAAACGCTTTCGCAAACCCTTGCTATGACTTCTGAGGATTTCATCGCAGGGACCGCTCATGAAGCGCTTTATCCAAGGTGAACATCGAGGCCAAGGTACCTTCCTTCCGGAGAGCCTCGACGATTACGTCAGCGATGCCAATCCGGTGCGCGTAGTCGATGTCTTTGTCGACGAACTCGACCCGATCAAACTGGGTTTCGAGGGCGCCATACCGCCTGATACTGGCCGGCCGGCTTACCATCCCGCAATCCTGCTGAAGATCCACATCTACGGTTATCTGAACCGCATTCCATCGAGTCGGTGTCTTGAACCAGAAGCCCAACGCAACGTCGAGCTGATGTGGCTACCAATAGCGGCCCTTCGAACTTGCCCCAAAAGCTCGCCTGCTGACCGGTCAATGCAGATAACGAAAACTATGCATGTTAGGCGGAGTATCGGCTTTAATGTCGGTGCAGACTCAACTGCTCACGGCGCAGGATTTCTATAATTTGCGAGATGTGATGCACGCTATCGGTGGGTTCCAGGTTCTGAACCCCTGTCTAAATCAAGGACGACAACCCATTGAAAACAGCTCTAGGCGCCCTGCTTTTAACGTGTCTGACGACCAGCGCTCTCGCTGACGTCAACTCTGTCGGCTTCCAATCCTACACCCTACCGGACCCACGCAATGAGCGTCCGCTGGAGATGGTCGTCTGGTATCCCAGCACAACGACCACCACCCCACAGTTGATCGGCGACAATGTGGTGTTTGTCGGTGCTTCTGCGGTTCGCAACGCGCCGCCCTCTGCTGGCGAGCACCCATTGGTGGTGCTCTCCCATGGATTCAGAGGCAATTGGAACAATCAGAACTGGTTGGCGAGTGCATTGGCCCATAAGGGTTACATTGTCGCAGCGGTCAACCACCCCGGCACCACGACCCATGATCGAAGCCCGCAAGCGGCCGCGCAGTTATGGCAGCGGCCCATTGACCTGCATCGGGCCATTGAGGCGGTCACCACTCAACCTGAAAAATTTGGCGTGACCACAAAGCATCAAATTGCTGTAATAGGCCATTCACTAGGCGGCTGGACTGCAATGGAGATCGCCGGCGCTCGTTTCGACCCTGCCCTATTTGCCCGTGACTGCAAACTCCATCCGCAGTTATCCAGTTGTACCATTTATCAAAAGATCAACCCTGAGGGTACTCCGGTATTAAAGGCTGGTCTGGCCGGCGATTTGCGCGATCAACGGGTCACCGCTGTAGTTTCTTTGGACCTGGGACTCTCGCGCGGGATGACTGATGAGAGCCTTGCGGCACTGCCGGTGCCGGTGCTGGTTATCGCTGCCGGCGCACCATCGGTGGAACTGCCTGCTCAGTTGGAGTCCGCCAACCTGGCCACACGCCTGCCCCGCTATGTCGAGATCAGTGACGCCAGCCATTTCAGCTTCTTGCCGATTTGCAAACCAGGTGCAGTGGCATTGCTCGAAGAGGACATTCCTGGCGATGGGATCATTTGCGGGGATGGCGACAATGCTCGCCCGCGCGAGGTAATTCAACAGCAGGTTACGTCACTGATCACCGAGTTTCTGACGCAGTCCGCGAACAACAAAGTGGAGCTCTAGGATTGCTGGCACTCGGCAACTCAGCAGACCTGAAATTTGCGTAGGAGCCAATTTTTGTGTCGAATCCAGCCACCTATTACGATCAAAACGTTTCTACACAGCCTCGGCCAAAAGCAGACCCTCAGCGTGCGGGTCGCCCGCCTCTACACGGCACTTCGTCGCAAATTACTTACTCATACGGTCGACTGTGATTGATCAGAGCTGCGCTTGGCGGGTAGCAATCGAAAACAAGCAGTCAGCCACTGCGCGTGCCGTCCTAAACAACAGCTTTCATACGGAAATAGACTGTGGCAGCCATCACCGCCACTGCAATCACAGCCAGAAGGCCCTCGCGTTTCAACAGGTGCCAAGGCAACCGTCCGATCCTCAGTTTTAGCGCTCGTAATGCTCGAGTCCACATTGAAGCCCTGCCGCCGCTCAGTGCGCCATTCGTGAAGTAGATCGTACCGAGGAACACCACCACTGGGCTTGCCCACCGCAGCCACAGGACATCACTGGACCATAAGCATGCCAGGGCTGCGGGCACTGCGCTGGGGAGTACGTGGCGCAGCAATAGGAGCCCAGCGCCTCGCCGGTACCAGCGGCGCGGGAGTAACCATCGACTGATCAGCACATCCAGGCGGCCCGCTACCACAGCTACCATAGCCCAAACGTGGTATGCCTTCATGCCGATCCAATTCACGAACAACATCATCAGCGGCATTAAAACCACCACGCCCAGCACATCGTTCTTTTTCGGCCCGATAATCCCCGAAGCGACAAGAATTGCAGACAGCGCCAACCACAGGAATAGATAGACCCCTCGATAGCTAGTGGGCGGTAACCAATCCCGCCAGTTGTCGAGTGGTTGCAACCCAAGACGCTGGGGCACTTCAGGATATTGATATTCGATGGCTTGGCCGAGCTCTGCAAAACGTTGCCAGTCCAGGGCGCTAAAGCCGTCGGCCATTTCACGACGACGGCCGTCAGTCATGGGCTTGAACAGCATAGCGGCTGCCTGCCCGTGGATTTTATCGTCGTCGAACTTGGCCAGATCACTGAGTACGGTCTCTGACAAGGCTTGTGCCTCGCACTGCCGGATCAGGCGATCCCAGCGCCAGTACTCGCAGGGTAGGTTGCCCTGGGTTTCGTCCCAGCCCATCACTTGGCACACCCCATCGAAGAAGGCTGGCGACCATCCCTCTGCGGATTCGAGCCAATCCAATATGTTCTGCTCGAACTGCTGCCGGCGCTCGAACGGCAATAGCCAGTCGCTGGCCAGCCAGAGGCGTAGCGCGTCCATTACTTGACGATCTTTGCCCTCAGTCAACCACTGCTGCATCTGTCCCAGGGACGGTTCCGGTGGGCTGGCGGTAGTTGGAATATCGACGCGCTCTCTGTGGATGACCAGCGTGGGATCTTCCGCCGGCTGGTAGCGCTCGGGAGTTGACGCGCTTACGGCTGACGGGGCGTAAACGACTTTCCTTCCGGCCTGCGCACGCCAGCGCGCCTCGGCCAACGAGGCTTCATAGGCTTCACGAAGGCGCTGGAACTCATTGGGGTTTTCGTCTGGGCGGTGGATTCTGAGCAGCCGTGCATAGGCGCGTTTGATGCTGCGCTCGTCCGCGTCCGGGGTGAGGCCCAGCACTTGCCAATGACTCATGGCGGCTTACCCCTCTTGCTCGAAATGAGCAAGGCGCTGGATAACATCGCCACGGGCTTTACGGATCCGGTGTTCATCCTGGGTATCGAGCACTTGCTGAAAATGGTTCGCCAGCCCGGCGATGTACTGCCGGCCATCGCCAAGGCTTTCTTGATAAAGGCGGTCCAATCGAGCCAACAGCAGGGTATTGATCTGCTGGTCGCGCGGGTGCACTTTCAGCGCTTCGAGGGCGGCCAGCCGTTGCGCGATTTCCTCGGGAGCCAGTACGCCAGGATTGTTCTCGATAACCAGCCGGCGGGTTTCGCCATTGATGGGCAAATGCACCTGGGCTTCGAGCAAACCGTTATTGTCGTAGGTGAAGCGTACGTCCAGCGTAACCTCGCCGGCCTTGCGTGGTGGTACGGGAATTTCCAGTTCACCGAGGAAAATGTTGTTGGCCACCAACCGGCTTTCGCCCTGGAAGATACCCAGCCTGACCACCTTCTGGTTATCGCTGACGGTCGACACGTCACGGGAGCGGCTCACGGGCACCACAGTGTTGCGCTCGATGATTGGCAGGTAGTGACCGCTTTGGTAATCGGTGCCTAGCTGTACTACGGTCTCGATCCCCAGGGTATAGGGGCATACATCGGTAAGAACCACTTCCTCGAGGGAAGCATGGCGCGCCTGTAGCGCCGCCTGGATGGCCGCTCCCTGCGCAACAACCTCGTCCGGGTTTAGCTGCATTGCCGGAATTCGCCCGAACAGAGTCGCGACCAACTTACGTACCAAGGGCATGCGCGTGGTGCCGCCCACCAACAATATTTCGTCCAGATCCGCGACCTTGATCCGGGCATCGCGCAGCGCACGTTCGATCGGCGTGCGCAGGCGCTCCAACAAAGGCTGGACAATGTCCGCCAGGTCACTCTGGGTCAGTTCCAGACTCCACTCCCGCGTTTGCTCGCGAAGGATAAAGTGGGCGACTTGCGCTTGCCCCAATGCATGACGAACCCGCTGAGCCTCGCGCCGCAACCGCTGTGCTATGGCGGGGTGGGTTGTGTCGGGAAGATCAGCGACACCGATTCTGGCGATGAAATGCTCCACGAGCCGGTCATCGAAATCTTCCCCCCCAAGAAAGTTGTCCCCCGCGCTGGCGCGCACTTCCATGACGCCCTCGAACAGCTCCAAGATGGACACATCGAAGGTGCCACCACCGAGATCGAACACCAGGAAGGTCGTTTCGTTTCGCTCTTGAAGGCCATAGGCCAAGGCTGCTGCAGTAGGTTCGTTGATTAGCTTTTCGATCTTCAGTCCGGCCAACTCACCAGCAATACGAGTGGCCTTGCGCTGAGCGTCGCTGAAATACGCAGGTACGCTGATCACCGCTTCGTGAACAGGTTCGCCTAATGCACGCTCGGCATCGGCCTTGAGGCTGCGTAGCAACATCGCCGAGAGTTCTTCCGCACGGTAAGCGCGCCCGCTCAGTAACGTTTCACGGGCGCTGCCCATATAACGCTTGAATAGAGACGTAGTGAGGTGCGGGTGGGTATGCAGCCGTTCGCGGGCAATTTCCCCGACGATCAGTTGGCCGTGGTCGTCGAGGCCAACCACGCTGGGTGTGAGAAGATTGCCCAAGGCATTAGGGAGTAGCCTGGCGCTTTCGCCATCCCAAGCAGCCACTAAGCTGTTGGTAGTGCCCAGGTCGATACCTATGATCACAGTCACTTTTCCTTAAATGAGGCGACCGCCCAGCAGCGGAACTTGGTCGTAGGCCCAGACATTACACTGGACGCGGTTACGGATTCACGGTCGGAGTTATCGGCAGAGCTAAAGGTGGCTTTAACCCGTCCGCAATACCATTTGCGGGATCGGAGAACATAGCCAACATCAATCAAGCACGCCAGCGATACCAGACACTAATCCTCACCGCGTTGCGAGCAATCGCCAACATGCTCTCTCGTGTTGGACCCAAAATCGCGACGACCTTATACAAACCCTGCGCAGTAATCACCTCATCCACTCACGCCGGCATGTAAACCGGCCCTAGGAACAGTCAAAAGCCCCGCGCTAAGTATCAATTGCAAAGGACCAATTCAAGACGAGCCCTCACCCAAAAATCGCCTGCTGGCTGCTACTCCTTCCCCCTGCTCACAGGTCAACTCACAATTGGCTGCTTTCGGCCCAGAGTGTGTAAAAACGATCATGACCTCAACGTCTTGGATTATCGACACCCGTTGGCTGAGCGATTGCACGATTGATACTGCGTGTCGCATCGGTTGTAACCTGGAGCACATCAGTGCGGCTTTTACAGCCTCTAGGACGGGCCAAAATCAGTATTTTTTAGGCCGACAGCGCCTTCATCGAGCAGCCGATCAACCTGGGCGACATCCGCGACATTGACCGCCGTGCCGATCACGCCGTGGACCAAACCGGAGTCGGCATCCACGCCAATGTGCGACTTCATTCCGAAATAGTATTGGTTTCCTTTCTTTGTCTGATGCATTTCGGGATCACGTTTACCGTCCTTGTTCTTGGTCGAACTCGGTGCATGAATGATCGTCAACGGATAGGCCGTACGACTGCCTTCGCCCTTCGGATAGTGCGGTTCAATCAATGCAATCGGGCCTTTCCAGGGCACCACCTGATCCATCTCGATCAGCAAACGCTCGCGGCGGGTCCTTTTCCTGGCGCCAAAGCCTCAACCGTAAAACACCCCGAGCGATACACCGTACGGAACTGCATGCCCTGTCTTTGCAGCGTCTTGCGCACGGTCCTCAGGAACATACCGTGGTCTCCCCGGTCGTAGTGCACGCGGTATAAAGCTCATCGGCCACCCCCACGGCACGCAGGTGTTCCGATCTTCGGGATGCGGCCCCCAACGAAATACCCATCAGCCATAGCACGCGATGCAAGGCAAACCATTGCCTCAAGCCCATCTTCAACAAAGGCACGCGACCCAGCCGCAGGTCGAACTCCTTCAATCGGTTGTCTTGCCGGATACGTCCGGCATCGAACAGCCGGCAGGCCGTGGCATAGGCTCGATTGATCGGCGATGAAATGATGTTCAGCCCTGGCGTCATCAGCGGCCCGGACAACTCCGCACGGCTCAGGAAGTCGGCAATTTCGGCCTCGTCGATCGACGAAGTCTGGTTGTACTCATCCAGCAGCACTTTGGCCGAGACAGCACCGCAGCGTCCGTAGTCGATCAGGGGGGTGGCGTGGCGTATCAAGTAAATCACAGTAAATAGACTCCGGTGACAATGGCATTGCCGACCATGAACAAGAACGGCGTATCCCACGTGTGAGGGGACTTCGCTTCGGCCAGGGTCAGCGCGAGAGGAAAAACGGCGCACAGCAATACGAACTGATGCCCTACGAAGTAATCCTTGAACAACACTGATTATCATTACAGGCCAGGACATACACTGTGTCAGAACGATCAAAGGCATCTAATTCAATCCCTTTTTCACAGGGCAAAGGCCAACCTAACTCTTTAACGAATACCTGATATCTATATTTAGCCAGAGCAGCTTCCATTCCTGGCAAAAGATCACTAACAGTCCCTGTTACCGCGGCCAGCATAACTACCTCCTGACGAAGATTATTCCGCCAGTACAACAAACCGGGCTCTTTGTGGGTAGCTGCCCGAATGGGCAGGTCAGGTAAATCAGCGAGTCGCCACAAGGTACTCCTTGAAAATACCGAATTGTATCTACGACAAAAGAATAATGCCGTCTCTTGCCAGCTTTCCTGGCACTTCCGTACTAAAAAGTTCGCCATTAAATCTGCCCGCTATTGCTCTGTCTAGACGCATCGGCGATGCCGAATGTTTGGAAGCGTCGGGCTGCGGGCCTTATCGGTCTGAAGGATTACCATCGGAAGGCCACTACATCTCCCGACAGCGTTTTAATCCTGTATAATGAGCCCAGCTCTTATCACGAAAGAGCGCTGACCACGGAAGGTAATATTGGTGATTGATTGGCGTGAAGACTTTATAGCGCTTGTGGCTGGCTGTACTTACGAAAACCAGCTATTTAACGAGCTCGTTAAAATTACAACAGACTTAGGCTTCGAGTTTTGCTCTTATGGGTTAAGACTAAGTTCGCCGTTAGCGTCGGCGCAATATTTTCTGCTTTCAAATTACCCGGACGCCTGGGAAAAAAAGTACATTGCCGGCGATTATTTCTCCCAAGACCCCACCGTTGAACATGGACTGATCCGTTCGATTCCATTGCGCTGGTCTGCGCAGCAGCAAAATCCAGGGCGCGGGTTCTGGGAAGAAGCGCGGCATTACAACCTCAACCATGGCTGGAAAACAAGTGAGCGTTTATGACAGAGCACTATAAGTGCCGCGGCAGACATGGTTATGGGATGGCGGAGTCATGGCCGGCCGCAACTCGCCTAGCAAATGCCACCTTTTCACTGTTGAAGCGGCTGCTGTTCTTAATATCGACATCAAGAATGGCGCGCCCCCAGCACTGCCCCTCGATGCACGCCCATTGGTCGAATAACCCTAATCGTGTTGTCCAGACAACTGACGCGCAAGGCCGTTGCGCGAGCGGGGCCAAGGCTCATTGCGCAGCTAACAAATGAACTTAATGAATGATCCCACTGAAATGTTCAAACATTCAGCGGGCAATCTATCCAGCGCTAAGGCATTTCTCATGCAATCGGCATAGGGGACGGCCTTTCACAGGCCGTTCCCCTGCCACACCACCCGGCATGCGGGTCCGCACCGGGCGGTTCTCATGCAGTTGCGCTTCACTTCATTCGCTGTGGTCAGCTTACAGCGGGACCATCACCCACAAGATTGCGCCCATGCTGGCGCACCAAAAAAAAGCCACTCACCTGAATGGCTTTTTTCTGAATCTTGGAGCGGGGAACGAGACTCTTATCTGGTATCCGATTCCTTGAAATGACGCGTTTGCCTACGCAGCAGGCGAGTGAGATTGCAGCGCTGCCGCCGCGTAGGTGGCGTCCGGCTTAGTTGTGCAAGACGGTTTGCCCGTACGCTTACCGGACATCTACTGTAATTGCTGCGAGTACTGTGCCTACTGACTCGGTATTGGCGGAAGGTGCTTATGATTGGATGGTGATTGGAAAGACTGCCTGGGATGCTACCTACTCAGGTGATTGCGAATGTGGAAAATAATGATGAGCGCGCGTTATGAACGACCCATGAAATTAGCGCTGCGAATAAGCGAGTTGCAGCTGTGTGATTTCCCGAACAAATGCCGGCAACTGCAACTCGAACACCTGATCGATGAGACTGCGCGCTAGCTGCCAGACGGCGGCGGCATCGGGATATCACCAAGCTGCAACCCCAGCAGCGTCATGTATTCGTAGATGTGCTGATAGCCGGATTGCGCTTCATAGCTTGGGCACGGGGATTGAGGTTCCCCACAGAGCCGCAGCTCCATGTTTGCACCGCCCATGCCCCATTGCGTGTAGTTCAAGTTATTACGGGTAACGGTATCGATTTTTGAGCAAACCATTTCCTTCATTTTTTCATCGATGACGTTGGTAGGCTCATAGAGCGTCAAGGAGAAGTCGAAAAAGGTTGCGCACCATGCCATCGGAACGACATCCAGCGTGTTGTAGATGCGTAGCGCATTGCCGGCCATCTGCTGATTGAAATAGCTCGCAAAAATACTATCGCCGGCCGTTGGCGCAGCAATCGTTTCGCAATGGCGGCTAGGGTGATGATGAAACTCGGACCCCATCGAACCAAACAAGAACCTGCTGCTCCATCCGCGCCTTCTGCCACCCCCGGCACGAAACGCAACCCGTTCGGCCTAGCCTAGGCTAGAAAACAGTGCTCTCCTGTTTTCGAAGGCTGACGAGGCCCACATCAAGCGGTACAGCTGCATTTTGCTCGGGAACTCTTGAGAGTAAACCATGCCAACGCAGGTCAAGGCCGAGTTGCACAATATACAAGTCGCGATCACACAACTCCGGCTTTTGTTCGGCAAAACGGTCTAACGTCAATTACTCAAAACCGATCTGGCGATTGCAGACTTGGCGTCGACAATAAGTCTAGGAAGAACAAAGCACTCAGCGCGATTGGTCGATCCGGGTGAGCCCTGCCACTTTGATTTACAACGAGAGTTGCCGTAGTAATGTAAAGGCCTGCTTCATTTGGTCTTCACTGACGACGAACGCCCGTAGCTGCCCTGCCATGTCCAGCCCTTTGGCTACCAGCCCCTGTGCCTCAAGGTTGATCTGCCATTGCAAGTCCTTCCGGTTGGTTTCTCCGGCCAGGTGCAGCGGCATTTCCGGGGTCTTGATCTTCACCAGCATCGCCGGGAACTTCACTTGCTCATCGCCACCCAGCACATTACTCGCGAGGGTCATGGCGCTTAACTGAATGGGTTGTAGAAACGGCAGCAGCTTGCCCTGGATTTGCGCGCAATCGCCAACGGCAAATATGTGTGGGTCAGAGGTGCACATGCGTTCATCAACTTCAATGCCACGATCAATCCGTAGGCCAGCCTGGGCCGCTAACGTCGTATCAGGTTTCAATCCGATTGAGGCAATGATCGATTTGCCGGCCATTGGACAAAGTCGCCAACAGGCTATCGTCTCTCTTTTCAATGGATTCCAAAGCCTGGTTGAACACCATTTCCACCCCCATCTGGCATAACCGATGCTGCAAGCGGCTACTCACCTCAACAGGCAGCAACGATGCCAGCAGGCTGCAGGACTTATCCATCAGTACCACTTGCTTTCCGGCACGATTGACATCCATTGCCAGTTCACTGCCAATCAAGCCGGCTCCCAGAATCAGTACGCGCTCTGCCGCTCTCAGAGCATGTTGTGCATGACGGTATTCTTGCTGACTATTCAAAGTCACCATCCACTCCCGTCCGGGAATTGGCGGAACGATGGCTTGCGCACCCGTGGCAAGAATCAGTTTGTCGTAGCTGAATGCCTCACCGCCGGCGCTACGATCAATTGCAGTCAGCTGGCAACCAGCATTCAGGGTTAACCGATACATCTCGGCAAACTCCGCCGCAGACTGACGAGTCATGTCGTCCGCTGTCTGCTTGAGACTGATGACGTGACTCAGGTCGGGCTTGTTGTACTCATCGCAACTGTCTGCGGCGATCAGCCGAATGGGCACCGCTGCATCGAGCCTGCGCAAGTTCTTGACTACCTGACGAGCCGCGAAGCCGGAGCCCACAATGACAATTTCCTTGTTCATTTCGCCTCCGAAGCCAACTCATCGAATACCGATTTACCCAATGAACATTCCGGGCACAGGAAGTAATCAGGCACATCACACCAGGCCGTACCGGCCTGCACATCCTGCATCGGCTCCCCGATCGCGGGGTCGTAAATCCATTGGCAGACACTGCACCGCATACGCAGGCCGTTGTCCGAGCTCGGTTCTGCCTGGGCAGTTGCGGTGGCTGCAGCAGGTGCGACATGTGCATTCGTCGATGGATGCAGCGCCCATTGCCGAGCGATTTCACGGCCATGAGCTCGGCAAACCTCAAGCGAGTCACCGTCGGGCCGCCACTTGGCTTTGAGCGCCAATGTGGTTTCAAAACCAGCGTCCATCAAGCGCGTCTGGATACGGTCCACCGCCCCACCATTCCAGCCGTAACTGCCAAACGCCGAAGCCTTTTTGTTACGAAAACGCAGCCCGGTTATTTCCTCGACTTTCGGCATCATGACGTTGTTCATGGTGGACGAGCCCACCAGAACACCTTTTGAGCGGAACACGTTGGTCAGAATCTCATTCTTGTCGTGGCGCGCGACATTGAAAATCTTCACCGCCACACGCGGATCGCCGTCGTGAATGCCTTGTGCGATGGCATCGGCCATCATGCGGGTGTTGTTCGACATGGTGTCGTAGAACAGTGTGATGCGGTCCTCTTGATAATCCGCTGCCCATTCCAGATAGCGGTGTACAATCTGCGTCGGATTATCACGCCACACCACGCCATGCGCGGTGGCAATCATATCGACCGGCAGGTTGAACCCGAGGATCTCAGTAATCTTAGGAATGACCAGACGACTGAATGGCGTGAGGATGTTGGCATAGTAGCGTTGGCACTGATCGAACAGTTCGTTTTGATCCACTTCATCATTAAACAAGTGTTCGTCACAGTAATGTTGGCCAAAGGCGTCATTACTGAACAATACGGCATCACCGGTCATGTACGTCATCATGCTGTCCGGCCAATGCAGCATCGGAGTTTCCACGAAAACCAGCTGTTTGCCATTACCGACATCCAGGGTGTCGCCGGTGTGTACAACGTGGAAATTCCACTCTGGATGATGGTGATGACCGTTGATCGAGTCCACGCCATTGGCGGTGCAATAGATCGGCGTATTCGGGATCAGCGACATCAGTTCTGTCAGCGC
>LNAP01000273.1_pt1 | contig 105252 bp, 97 predicted proteins | sample 602601 | NCBI WGS metagenome assembly LNAP01 (sample SAMN02440304, study PRJNA202911) | soil metagenome | biome: Subtropical and temperate rainforests or woodlands; isolation source: soil samples (1 kg each in a 20% v/v slurry with milli Q water) were... ... | reverse complement strand
CTAAAAAATTTTGTCTAATTTTATAATCAGAAATCAACATCAAAATAACTGTCCAGTTTAGTCCGGAATAGGGTGTACACTTTCACCGGAATAAGCAGTAAATGCTACTTTTGTTATAAAATAGAGTGATGGGCAACAATGTGCATCTTTGTAATGACACATTGAAATTCCTTTTAAAAAACCATCTTCAATTTTTTGATACCTAAATTGATGTGGCCATCCCTCCGTTTTACAGCCACAAATATCATCTTCATTTGCAACATCTTTAAGCTTAAATGTATTGCCATTATTAATAAATACATAAAAAAATGTAACCTCATTGTAGCTATCAGACCTAAAAACACTGATAATACAATCTCTTTTGCCATCATTATTTAAATCACCAAAAAGTATTGAGTTATTGGCATATTTTTGGGTATTAATTTCAGTCGGCAGTTCATAATGGCGTATGTTATCTGCATATTTTTTTCCGCCAAAAAGTTCACTAGGATTTTTGGCATCATAAGCTTCAATTACCTTTATATAATTAGATTTTTTCTTAAAGTTATTAAATTCCTCCTCAGTAAAAACTTCAGGCACAAATTTAACTTCTAGTTCCTTGTAAATTCGATTATAATCTATTTTATCAGTCAGTTTGTTATCGATAGGAGAGCTTACTTTTTTCACAGTTTCTATGTGATCAGTTTCCATTTCAGTGTTAGTCTTTTCCACTTTATTTTTGCAATTAACAAATAATAATGAGATAAATAGGGCATAATAAGTAATTAGATTTCTTGTTTTCATTTCAATTTTTTTGGCTGTTATAAAAATAGCTTTTTTATAGTACTCTGAAAGAATATTAGGTAATACTATTTTAATCTATTTCGCCCCATTTCCAGCAGACTTTAGTTTCATTACATTGCACTAAATTCAGCTTCCGATTCCGCTCAGCAAGACCTGTCTAAATAGTCAGGACTTACTCTGTGCCTATGCGCTTTTAGATTAGTGTTCATAATAATCCATAGAGTAAGTTACAAAAACGTAGCGGTATTGTTATGAGCAATTTAGGAAATGTAATTTTTTTTAGGCAATTGATATTTATGGTAACACTATTCAAATAATTTGTTTACATTTATACTAAATTAAATTGACTATGAAAAAAATTGCTAAAGTTTCCTTTATTATATTTAGACTATAAGGAGTATATCTGTATGCTGTTTTTTTTGGATTATTCATTGTGATTTTTTTTAAATTACGAGAGTAATCAATTTAATTAAAATTTAATCTAATCATAAATCGTTAGAAAAAATATTTTAATTAATTTAAAAAAGTAAAATTACCTATCTATGAATACATTTAATTTTAACCCATTAGATTCAGTGTCTTTTGATGAAATATTTGAACACGTAAAAGCATCATATGTTTATAATTATGGAGCGGATGATTTCAGAAATGTTGAAAGAAAATTTTTAGACTCAAATGCATTAAAAAAAGCTTTAAATATCTTAGCGACTGAATATGAAAAAGATTATTTCACAGCAAAAGATTTACAATTTATTGCAAATAATGCCTTCTTTTTTGCAGGGAGAAACAAAGGAGATATTGGAATGATAATTATAATAAAATTAATCAAATAATATCTTCTGAGCATATGAGACAGATTGGAATTCAATTATATAGATTATTTTAAAATAGTTTCTAAGATAAACACTTCTTGTATATAAAAAAGAGGATAAGAAAAAGACCTGAACAATCCTGAAAATAAAGTAAGGCATAAATAGTATAACAAAAATCATAGCTATGGAAATTTTTTGGATAATAATTATAGTAATTGTACTTTTTATAGTATTAAAGCCATTAAGAGACGAATTATCAAATGTAATTCACCGGATTCTATTTGGAAATAAAAAATAAAATAATAACAATAATAATTATAATATGAGTTTTTTTAAAGATTTAGTAATACACACCGACATTGCATTTTTTACATTACCAAACGGAAACCTTGCTCACGTAGAGTTCGCTTTAAAGCAAGATATGGAAGGATTTTCTAGAGATTATATAATTGAGAGCTGTATCAAATCAGCTGCTTATGGCTCTGAAGTTAGAATTATTTCTACAAAAGATTATACCAATAATGGAGAGCGTGAGAAATATAAACGAAAGTATCCTAATAATACATTCACTATCTTGGATAATAAAATCATTAATAACAAAGACTACTTTCCTTTATTTTGGGATAAGTTTGATCGGGCTTATGATATTAGTGAACAAAAGCAAATAATACTGGATTTCATTTCTAAATATAGATAATATTTAAAAATTAACCTTAGTAATAAAGTTTATACAAACATTTAGTTTTAATATTTAGAAGCAACTTCTTATAAAGAAATTTATGAACAAGTTAAAAAATCTTATATATATAACTTTGGAGAGGATGATTTTAATAAAGTTGAGAAAAAATTACTGAGTACAAGTGCATTTGGAAACAATATGATGATTTTAGATCCAGCGCCTAATAAACACTATTTTAAAGCAAAAGATTTATATTTATATCTATTGAATCATTCCTTTTTGTAGGAAGAAGGGAGATATTGGAATGATAATTATAATAAAATTAATCAAATAATATCTTCTGAGCATATGAGACAGATTGGAATTCAATTATATAGATTATTTTAAAATAAATTAAAAGTTAAATGAAGATAAATCATTAATATTAAATTAAATATGAGCGAGGAGAAAAATTACGGTAGAATTGTTACAATAATAATTTCAATAGTAGTAATTATAATAGGTTTATCAAGTGAATTACCGGGGCTAGCTATTGCCGGAGGAATCTTTGTTTTGTACGCAATCTTTTTAGATTAAAAAAGAGTTATATTTATTTTTAACTAGGCATAATCAATATAACTCTGTGCATTTTTTTAGATTATTTATTATGATTTTCTGTAATATTATAATAATTTCTTATTTTTTGCAATTACGCTCTTTTGATTCGTTTCCATTATAATAGCCTCAACAAAACAGAATGTTTAACAACTAATAAACGCCCCACAACACAAAATCCAGTTTATTGTTAACACAACAAGCCTCTGTCTTTTGTGTTGTTCCGCACCCAGCCGCATCGTTATTTTTAGGTCATATTATTTGTACCCTTCCTCTAATAGCACATTAATTTTTGTCGTACCTAAAAAATCAATAGGCTATTGCCAACGCTCAAACAAATAATCCGCCATAAAAACAACCCCCAAGCTAAGTAACATAATTAGGGTTATAATACTGCCGACATCAGCCAAGCCACGCCAAAGCCGTAGTTATAACCAAAATTATGTTAAATATCCGCTCTGCCAACGCGCAAATTCAACGCTTCTGCCAGCGCACTCGGTACATTATCACATTGCTTTTGTGAGTGCTTTGCGAATTAATAACAACATTATTGCAAAGAATTATACGCCAATTAAAAGAAACTTCAAGCACCCACAAAACCAAAATTGCCCACAAGCGTATTTTTTTTATTTGCAATCAACATTAGGTAAATTGTCTTTAAGCAGTCTTGATGCCATACCATTTCCAAAGCAACATTTCCAAAGGTATTAAATTCATTTCCCGAAAAAACATTTTGGCACCAAGCCTACATTTAAAAACAATCAGATAATTTAAGCGAAGCAAATAAAAAAATACCATTGTTTCGCTTCTGCCACCGCACTCGGTATCCTAAATTCTTAATATTCAATCGCCATATTGGGCTAAGCCTATTAAAACCTGAAGATTTCCTGCCGCATCACCCCCAACTATATCTTCTGTTTTTAAAGGCTAACAGACAAAAGAAATCTAAAAAGCGGTTGAATTTGTTAAAGATTTTAGCTTACTTTTCAAATATTTATCTCATTTTTCACTGAAAAATAGCGCAGTAAGAAGCCTAATTGCAAATTAGTGTTGAATGGCTATATATGTGATAGCCCTAAGCTTATTACCCCACCCACCCAACCCTTCCATTCCGGGACAAACAATGTGCTTGAAGTGATCCACTGCTGAAAGGTCTTCTAATGGTAGAATTGACTTACATAAGATACCTTTCTCTTTATTATAAGCAAAAAGTTTAAACTTCTAATCTATCATCTTTAAATAAGTGCTTAAAAAATAAAATTACTCCAGCTAGAACTTACTTTTTATCTATTTCTTATGATATAATTGTTTAGTTTAAAGAATAATTCGATTATTACTATGTATAAAGTTCAAAATATCGTGAAAAAAAATTTTAAAATTTTACAAACGCGCCAAGGTACTATAGTAAGCCCACCCCCTTTAAAATTCAGTGGAAAGTGAAAATAGGTATGAAGCCGTAAAAATATTAGTTATTTTAATTTTTTGAGAGGTGGGTGTAGTTGAATTATTGTAAAATAAAAGTTTAGTGCAGATATACATCAATAAAAATTAAAGACAATATTATTATGCAAATTTTATGCAAATAGATTTTGACAACAGAGACGTCGTTGTATAAAATAAAATAACCCCTTGAAAATCAAGAGGTTGTTTGTGATCGCAGAAGGATTCGAACCTTCGACCGCCTGCTTAGAAGGCAGGTGCTCTATCCAGCTGAGCTATGCGACCATTAGGATTCATTTAATAATCCAGAAACTTTATATTGCGAAAATCAATGCTTTCCACAAAAGCCTTAAAAAATTTTTAGAAAATAAATTTTCTTCAAACCATTTGTCGGGGTGGCAGGATTCGAACCTGCGACCTCCTGCTCCCAAAGCAGGCGCGATAACCGGGCTACGCTACACCCCGCAAAAATATTTTAACCAAATTTTACGGAAGTAATTAATCTCGTGCTTGACACGACGTTACACCCATAAAAATAAAAGCGGAGAGACAGGGACTCGAACCCTGGCGACAGTTACCCGTCGACAGATTAGCAATCTGCTCCGTTACCACTCCGGCACCTCTCCTAAAAATTTGCTTAATGAACTTATTTTTGCGAGTGCAAATGTAGCATTACAAATGCATTCACACAACATTTATTCTACTTTTTTAATGAATTGAAACACTTATTTATTTTGGGTATTCAATTCTTAAATGATAAATATTCTTTAACTTCTTCTTTAGCACCTTTTTAATGGTTTGCAGCTCTTTAAAAGTAATGTCCGCGTTCATAAATTGGCCGTCATCCATTTGCTTGTTTACAATTTTTTCAACCAATTCATCAAACGATTTGGCTGTAGGTTCTTTGATGCTTTTAGAAGATGCTTCCACGGCATCACACATCATTAATATGGCCGTTTCTTTTGAAAATGGAATTGGGCCTGGGTAATGAAAATGGCTTTCAGCAAAAACGTTCCCGCTTAATTCTTCTTCTTTCTTAAAAAAATAATAAACCAAAGTTGTTCCGTGGTGGGTTCTTATAAAATCAATAATTCTGTCAGGAATATGGTTCTTTTTCGCCAATTCTACACCATTAATAATATGGTCAATAATAATTTTGGCGCTGTCGGTTGGAGTAAGTTCATTATGCGGATTCACATTGGTTACCTGATTTTCCGTAAAATACATAGGATTTTCAATTTTACCAATGTCATGATACAATGCCCCGGTTCTTACCAGCATGGAATTTGCGTGAATTTCATTGGCACAGGCTTCAGCCAAATTGGCAACTTGTAATGAGTGTTGGAATGTTCCCGGTGCTTTTTCGGCCAATTCGCGCAATAATTTTGAATTCGTATTCGACAATTCTTTTAAAGATTCATCCGAAACCAAACCAAAAAGCTTTTCAAATATATAAATCAACGGCAAAACAAATAGTGTTGCCGCGCCGTTCATTGCAAAATAAGTCAGTTTTTCCAAATTTAAATATTGTGCATTCCCTTCCTGAATCACAGAAAAAGCAAAATAGGACACAAAATAAACGAAGGTAATTTGCAATACGGAAAGAAATAAGTTTGCTCTTTTATACAATTCAGAAATCGTTAAAATAGTCACTATTCCGGCAATTATTTGCAGGAAAACAAATTCAAAACTGTTGGGCACAATAAAGCCAAGCAACAAAACGGTCAAGGTATGGGCGAATAAACCCAACCTGGAATCGAAAAAAGCTTTTAGCACCAACGGCAAGATGGCTATGGGCGCGGCATAAATAAACTTAGCATCGTATTTCACAATCAGGGTAATTAACAGGATTACCAAAACCATGTTAAAAAATATGAAAGTAACCTTGTTGTTATTGTCAAAAATGTCCAATCGGTATTTTCTTAAAAAAAGCAACAACATTAAAAAGGACAGCGCCACCAATAACGAATATCCCAATACAATCCAATTTGAATTGGATTTGCTCCAAACTTGTGAATCAAATTCATTTTTAAGTGAATTTAGTTTAACCAGCTTCTCCCCTTCAACAATATCTCCCTTGAAAATGATGCGCTCTTTCTCGGCAACCAATCCTTTTGTATAGGAAATATGGCTTAAATTTTCATCATATGCTTTTTGGGTGAAATTTTCATCAAAGGTTACATTGTGTTTTAATTCGTTCGAAATAATTGTTAAAATCGCTTTCTCTTCTCTTGATAAGGGCTGCTTTCCAAATTTTTTCTTTAGAAAGTCTGAAATTTGGGTCGATACAAAAAGTTTGGTTGGCTGAATGTCCTGAATGGCATTTCCCTTTCTTAAAGTTATTTCAACTTTATCAACTTTTTGCTCACTTAACGGATCCAAATAGCCGTATTCGTATATTTCGCTTAAAATTTCGTCCGCTTTTTGTAATAATCTGTTTTTGTTTTGCTTGGATAAATTGGTTGTGGCCAAATATTCCAAAATCTTTTCAGAAGTGTTTTTTCTTACAGCTACAACAATTTCTTCATTATACTCAAAAAATTGTTTGGAAGTTTCCTTAATTTGGAGCTTTTCAGCTTCAATTTCGGGAGTGGATTTTTTAATGGAGAAATCAAATGGCGAGTAATAATTTTCATATTGCCAAGGTTTCCCTTTCTGAAATTCATACTTAAATTGTCCTCCTTTTGGAAATAAGTAAACAACCAAAACTATTGTGATAATGTATAAGAATAGTTTATAGATTAAGGAGTGATTTACAAGTAATTTATTTATTATTTTTTTCACTAAATCTTTATTTGCGCTCCAAAAATAACAATTATTATGTTACGCGCATTTTTAGCCGACATTATTTTTAAAATGGACACCGTTTTGAAAGATTATTATTTTTAATTCATCGGGTAAATAAAAATCCACTATTTTTTAGGTAAATGCAAAATCAAATGGAATAAACCCTCCTTAAAAAACTAAAAAATTGTATAAAATTGCTTAATTTCGCAATTGAATTTTTGATTAAACACAAAATGAAATCAGCATCATGAAATTGCAGTTAAACACTGTTGAAATTATGCGAATTCATTTTCTACAATAATAAACAAATAATATTTACAAATGAAAGAAGTTGTCATTGTATCCGTTGCCAGAACGCCAATAGGAAGTTTATTAGGCAGTTTGTCTGATATCCCGGCCCCAAAATTAGGGGAAGTTGCCATTAGAGGCGCTTTAAATAAAATAAAATTAGACCCAAAACTTGTTGATGAAGTTTTTATGGGAAATGTGGTTTCTGCCGGATTGGGCCAAGCGCCAGCAAGGCAAGCGGCACTGTTTGCCGGCATTCCAAATACCGTTCCTTGCACCACAGTCAATAAAGTTTGTGCTTCAGGAATGAAAGCGATTATGCTTGCCGCACAAGCAATTAAAACTGGCGATGCCGAAATTATTGTTGCCGGCGGTATGGAAAATATGAGTAAAATTCCGCATTATCTGGAAGGAAGAAAAGCCACCAAACTGGGCAATATTACTGTTGCCGATGGATTGTTGGTTGATGGTTTGATTAATGTATATGATCAAAAACATATGGGAACCTGCGGTGACTTGTGCGCTGATGAATTTAAATTCACAAGAGAAGATCAAGATAATTTTGCCATAGCATCCTATAAAAAATCTGCTGATGCCTGGGCAAAAGGGAAATTTTCAAATGAAGTTGTTCCGGTTGAAATTCCGCAAAGAAAAGGTAATCCAATCATTTTTGCTGAAGATGAAGAGTACAAAAATGTTGATTTGGCAAAAATCCCAACCTTGCGCCCTGTTTTTAGCAAAGAAGGAACCGTAACTGCCGCAAACGCATCTACATTAAATGATGGCGCTGCCGCTTTGGTAATTATGAGCGCAGATAAAGCCAAAGAACTAAATTTGAAACCAATAGCCAAAATAATTGGTTATGCGGATGCTGCCCACGAACCTGAATGGTTTACCACCGCTCCGGCAAAAGCAATTCCTAAAGCATTGGCAAAAGCCGGTTTAAAAATAGATGATATTGATTTTTTTGAATTTAATGAAGCTTTCTCCGTAGTTGGATTGGCCAATATTAAACTTTTAGGCATTGATGCTTCAAAAGTAAATGTGAATGGCGGCGCTGTTTCTTTAGGACATCCCCTTGGCATGTCAGGCGCAAGAATTGTAATTACATTGGCTTCAGTATTGGAACAAAATAAAGCAAAATATGGTGCAGCGGCAATATGTAATGGCGGCGGCGGTGCAAGTGCTATTATCATCGAACGCCTGTAAATTTATTTTATGTCGTACGGAATTTGTAATTTAAGTATCGTTCCTGTCAGAATTGAACCAAGCGATAAAAGTGAAATGGTTTCCCAGCTGCTGTTTGGAGAACATTTTATAGTGCTTGAAATTCAAAAAAAATGGAGTAAAATACGAATGGCCTATGACAATTATGAAGGCTGGATTGACACCAACCAATTCCTTTTTATTTCAGAAGAAAATTATCTGGAAATGGAAGCATCCAACAATGCTTTGGCGGGTGAATTAATAGATTTTGTTACCGATGAAAATGAGTCATTTTCAACCATCACCATTGGTGCTTCTCTTCCTTTTTATACGGATAAAAATTTAAAATTGGGATCTGTAAATTACCGTTATGAAGGACAGGTTTTTACTGGAAAACAGCCCAAAGAAATGCTGATTGAAATGGCCGCTAAATTTTTAAATGCGCCCTATTTATGGGGAGGAAAAACGCCTTTTGGGATAGATTGTTCCGGTTTTACGCAAATGGTGTACAAAATTTGCGGCTATAAATTATTGCGTGATGCTGGCCAACAGGCAACTCAAGGTGATGTGTTGAGTTTTATTGAAGAAAGTGAGCCTGGGGATTTGGCTTTTTTTGACAATGAAGAAGGAATGATTATCCACGTCGGCATGATTATGAACGACAATTATATTATTCACGCCCACGGAAAAATTAGAATTGACAGAATTGATCACAGCGGTATTTTTAATGTGGATACGCAGCGGCACACACATAAATTAAGAGTCATTAAAAAGATTATATAACGAAAAAGCCCACGAAATCGTGGGCTTTTTCTTTTTAAAATATCGTCAAAAATTATTGTTTTACTTTATCGTAAACAACTCTAATTTTCTCAAGTTTATCAGTCATTTCTAAATTTTCATACAAGCCCATTAGCGTTTGAATAACGTTAATACTGTTTGGATTCAACTCATACGCTTTTTCATAATAAGGCAATGCTTTTCTGTAAATATCAAATTGTTGCGCCTGAAGTTTGTCATATTTTTTGAAGTCGGCCAAACTTTTATTCATCTCATCAATAATAGGGGCGGCTTTTTCAATAATTGCAGCACCAATATTATTGTAAGCATCTGCATAATCAGGTTTTAATTCAATGGCTTTTTCAAAATTTTTGATGGCTTCATCAATATTTTTTTGGTCCATATTCATCACACCAACATTATAATACAAGGTTGGCTCCGTAGGATTTAATCGAATAGCTTCTTCCAAACGTTCTTTAAATTTAGCATTGTCGCCAGCTTTATAGTAAATATTTGCTTCATCAATTAACAAAGAATAACTGCTTGGAAATTCTGTTCTTCCTTTTGATATGATCTCTAAAGCTTTTTCATTATTTCCTTTATCAGAATAATTTTGGGCCAAGTTTTTGAAAATCATTTCACGCCTTGATTCTTTTTTTTCTTCTCTTGGATTTTGGGCCAATCCTAATTTAACCTGTAAATCCATAGCTTTTTTATCACCATAAACAACATCTTCTCCAGATGCTTTGTCTGTTGCAACATAAACTGTTGTGATTCCAGTATAGTTTATATCCAATAATTGCTCGTATAATTTAATAGAACTGTCATAATCTTTGGCAAAATAGTAAACCAATGCAGCATTGTCTAAATAAGAAGTATCTCTTGGGCTTAATGCATACACTTGTTGAAATTCTTTAGCCGCTTTAAGATAATCGGTGTTTTCTTTAGTTTCAATCGCTTTATTGTAATCATTAGAAGCGCTTTCCGCAACAGAAACAATCATTTTATTAAGCAATAGGCCAACCTCAGCCGAATATTTAGGCTTTTTGGTTTCATTTTCATAATTAATTAACTGATTAAATGCAGCAGCTACTTTATCAATATCTGCCTGAGGTGCTCCATTTTGATACAAAGCCATACCTTTTAAATAATAAAACTTGGCTTTTGTTTTTTGATCTGCATTGGCTATTAAACCTTCAGCTTGATTAATTGCTGTTATTGCTGTAGCAAAATCATTTGATTTAACCGCTTTTTCAGCAGTTTTAAGTTCATCGTTTTGTGCGAATAGGGTCATGCTTATAAAAAAAGCTGACAAAATTATTAATTGTTTTCTCATTTTTTCTGATTTATAATTACTGGTTTATTCTTGATTTAAATTATCTTCTTCGTTATTTTCAATTTCCGTGCCATTTTCATCTTCGATGGTATTTTCGATGTCGTTCTCATCAACAAGATCAACAACATCTTCTTCGTGCATCACTTTCGCAACCGCCGCAATGGAATCATTGTCTTTAATATTGATAAGTTTAACCCCTTGAGTGGCCCTTCCCATAACTCTTAAGTCGCCCACAGCCAATCTGATGGTAATTCCGGATTTGTTGATAATCATTAAATCATCATCATCCATTACATTTTTAATGGCCACCAAACTTCCTGTTTTATCGGTAATATTAATGGTTTTAACACCTTTACCGCCTCTGTTGGTTATTCTGTAGTCCTCTAATTTTGAGCGTTTTCCATAACCGTTTTCTGAAACTACCAAGATGTCGCTGTTAAGATCGTCAACAGCAATCATGCCGATTACTTCATCATGTTTATTGGCCAAAGTAATTCCTCTCACACCAGATGCATTTCTTCCCATAGGGCGTGTTTTGCCTTCTTCAAAACGAATGGCTTTACCCGATTTTAATCCCAACATCACCTGGCTGTCGCCATTGGTCAGTTTGGCTTCCATTAGTTCATCGCCGTCTTTAATGGTGATTGCATTAATTCCATTTGCCCGAGGTCGGGAATATTGCTCTAAAGAAGTTTTTTTAACCTGACCCATTTTAGTTGCCATAATCACATAATGGCTGTTTACGTAAGACTCATTTTTCAAATCTTCCGTTACCAAAAACGCTTTTACTTTATCGTCCTGCTCAATATTTATGATGTTCTGAATTGCTCTTCCTTTTGAAGTTTTTCCTCCTTCAGGTATTTCATAAACACGCATCCAAAATACTTTTCCTTTTTGAGTGAAGAAGAGCATATATTGGTGGTTGGTGCCCACAAATAAATGTTCCAAGAAATCTTCAGTTCTTGTTGCCACCCCTTTTTGTCCGCGTCCTCCTCTATTTTGAACTTTATATTCATCCAAATTAGTCCGTTTAACATAGCCCGCATGGGAAATTGTTACCACAACATTTGAATTTGGGATCATATCTTCAATAGATAAATCACCGCCCGCATATTCTATTACCGATCTGCGTTCATCCCCATATTTGTCCCGAATGGCTATAAGCTCATTTTTAATAATTTCAAAACGTCTTTCTTCATTTGCCAAAATATCTTTTAAATCGATAATTAATTTAATAATATCATCATACTCAGCACGAAGTTTATCTTGTTCCAGACCGGTTAATTGTCTCAAACGCATTTCAACAATGGCGCGTGCCTGAATTTCAGACAATTCAAAACGAACCATCAAACTTTCTCTTGCCACATCAGCATTTGAGGAAGCCCTGATTATTTTAATAACCTCATCTATATTGTCGCTTGCAATAATTAAACCTTCTAAAATATGAGCTCTCGCTTCTGCTTTTTTAAGTTCAAATTCTGTTCTTCGCACAACAACTTCGTGTCTGTGTTCAACAAAATAATGAATTAATTGCTTTAGGTTTAATTGTTCGGGACGCCCTTTTACCAAGGCAATATTATTTACGCTGAATGATGTTTGAAGCGCGGTGTATTTGAATAAATTATTTAAAACAATGTTTGGTATGGCATCACGTTTTAAAACATAAACAATGCGCATTCCGTTTCTGTCCGATTCATCACGAATATTCGCAATGCCCTCCAGCTTTTTATCATTGACCAATTCAGCAGTTTTCTTGATCATTTCTGCCTTATTCACCTGATATGGAATTTCAGTGACAATAATGCTTTCACGACCATGAACTTCTTCAATAATCGCTTTTGCGCGCATCACAATTCTTCCTCTTCCTGTCTCAAAAGCTTCTTTTACGCCTTCATAGCCGTAAATGATACCGCCCGTTGGAAAATCGGGCGCTTTAATATACTTCATCAACTCAGAAATTTCAATATCTCTGTTTTCGATGTAAGCCAAAGTACCGTTGATCACTTCTGTTAAATTATGGGGCGCCATATTTGTAGCCATCCCAACGGCGATACCTGAAGCGCCATTCACCAATAAAGTAGGAATTCTTGTGGGTAAAACTGTTGGTTCTTCTAAAGTATCGTCAAAGTTAAGTCGGTGATCTACTGTGTCTTTTTCAATATCCGCAAGCATTTCTTCCGAAATTTTTTGCATACGAACCTCGGTATATCTCATTGCCGCCGGACTGTCGCCATCTACGGAACCAAAGTTTCCTTGTCCGTCAACCATCATATACCGCATGCTCCATTCTTGTGCCATACGAACCATGGCATCATAAACTGAAGTATCTCCGTGTGGGTGATACTTACCCAAAACCTCACCAACTATTCTTGCTGATTTCTTATAAGACCCTGTTGCTTTAATTCCCAATTCATGCATACCAAACAGCACCCTTCTGTGTACGGGTTTTAACCCATCTCGCACATCAGGCAATGCTCTTGAAACTATCACTGACATTGAATAATCAATGTAAGCAGATTTCATCTCATCTTCAATATTTATTGGTATAATTTTTTCTCCGTCTGCCATAAATTTTTATTTAATTTTGTGTCAATTTTTAACAAAGCAATATACGATTTTTCACTTTTTAACAACCTATTTTACGCATTGTTTTTATAGTATTTATTAACAATGAAAAGATCGCGCAAACCCTTATTAACACACTGATTTTCAGCAATTTTTGACCCTAAAAAAAGACCTGAAAAATAAATTAAATAAAAGTGGTTCGCTTTTTGTGTTTAAAAAAGAAAAAAATCAGTTAATTTTACAATATAAACATAAAAAAATGGACGATAATTTTTCACCAAAAGTAAAAGATGTAATTGCCTACAGCAAAGAAGAAGCTTTGCGTTTAGGCCATGATTTTATTGGTACTGAGCACCTCATTTTGGGATTGTTGCGAAAAGGAGACGGAAAAGCTATAGAAATTTTAAATTCCTTAGAAATAAATCTTGATCATTTACGTAAAAAAATTGAAGGTTTAAATCCTATAAATGCGATAAAAGAAACCGACGAAAAGAAAAGTTTACATCTGACAAAACAAGCCGAAAAAGCGCTAAAAACGACTTTTTTGGAAGCCAAATTATATCAAAGCGATTCTGTAAATACCGCACATTTGCTGTTATGCATTTTACGCAATGAAAACGACCCGACCACAAAGTTATTGCAGCATTTTGATGTAAGTTATGACGATGTTAAAACCGTTTTTAAACAATTATTCTTTGATGAAGAAATAGATTTGCCAAAAGCCCAAGATTCTAATGATGACGATTTTGAAGGCTCCAAATCAAATCCTTTTGAACAGGCAAGAGGCGAAAAAACACCGCTAAAAAAAACCAAAACGCCTGTTTTGGATAATTTTGGGCGTGATTTAACGCGTTTGGCCGAAGAAGGAAATTTAGATCCTGTGGTTGGCCGCCAAAAGGAAATTGAAAGGGTTTCACAAATTTTAAGCCGAAGAAAAAAGAACAATCCAATTTTAATTGGCGAACCTGGCGTTGGTAAATCTGCCATTGCCGAAGGTTTGGCCTTGCGCATAATCCAACGTAAAGTTTCCCGAATTTTATTTAACAAACGCGTTGTTTCTTTGGATTTGGCAAGTTTGGTTGCGGGCACAAAATACCGCGGACAGTTTGAAGAACGCATGAAAGCTTTGGTAAATGAATTGGAAAAAAATGATGACATCATTTTATTTATCGACGAAATTCACACCATCGTCGGCGCCGGCGGCGCTACTGGTTCCTTGGATGCTTCCAATATGCTAAAACCCGCTTTGGCGCGTGGTGAAATTCAATGTATCGGAGCGACCACTTTGGATGAATTTAGAACCAATATAGAGAAAGACGGTGCCTTGGAACGCAGATTCCAAAAAGTGATGGTTGAACCGACTTCTGTGGAAGAAACCATTCAAATTTTACAAAACATAAAAGACAAATACGAAGATCACCATAATGTTATTTACACCGATGACGCAATAAAAGCTTGCGTAACATTAACAAACAGGTATATGACCGATCGCTTTTTGCCGGACAAAGCAATTGACGCTTTAGACGAGTCAGGTTCCAGAATCCATATTACAAATATTGTTGTTCCAAAAGAAATATTGCAATTGGAAGAGCAGTTGGAAAAAGTTAGGGAAGACAAAACAGCATCGGTAAACAGTCAAAAATATGAAGAAGCCGCCCGTTTGCGCGATGATGAAAAACGCATTGAAAGCCTGTTACAGGCCGAACAAAAAAAATGGGACGAAACTTCAAAATTAAATCGTGAAATTGTAACGGAAGACAATGTTGCCGAAGTGGTTTCCATGATGACGGGCATTCCCGTAAACAGGGTTGCTGAAGCAGAAAGTAAACGCTTAAATGATTTGCCGATCCTTATAAAAGGAAAAGTTATTGGCCAGGACGAAGCCGTAAGTAAAGTGGTGAAGGCCATTCAACGTAACCGTGTTGGACTAAAAGATCCAAACAAACCAATTGGGTCATTCATATTTTTAGGACAAACTGGCGTGGGCAAAACACAGCTTGCAAAAGTTTTGGCCATGGAATTATTTGACAGTGAAGAGGCTTTGGTTAGAATTGATATGAGCGAATATATGGAGAAATTTGCCGTATCCCGATTAATTGGTGCGCCTCCAGGATATGTGGGTTATGAAGAAGGCGGACAACTGACCGAAAAAATCAGACGCAAGCCTTACGCAGTGGTTCTTTTTGATGAAATTGAAAAAGCGCATCCCGATGTTTTTAATATGTTATTGCAAATATTGGATGAAGGACATATCACCGACAGTTTGGGAAGAAGAATTGATTTTAGAAATACCATTCTCATTATGACTTCCAATATTGGTTCACGCCAATTGAAGGATTTTGGTGCCGGTGTTGGATTTGGAACAGCATCCAAAACTTCCCAGGCTGATTCAAATGCAAAAAGCGTTATTGAAAACGCCTTAAAAAAATCATTTGCGCCTGAGTTTTTAAACCGAATTGATGATGTGGTGATCTTTAATCCTTTGGAAATAGAAGATATTCACTTAATTATTGATATTGAATTAAGCAAATTATCTAAACGTATTGACGATTTAGGCTATAAATTGGTACTGACCAAAAAAGCGAAAGATTATATTGCTGAAAAAGGTTTTGACAAACAATATGGTGCCAGACCATTAAAACGTGCCATTCAAAAATACGTTGAAGATGCTTTGGCTGAAGAAATTGTCACTTCAAAACTAAAAGAAGGCGATTCAATTTTTATGGATTTGGATAAAGACAAAAACGAGCTTACCATAAAAATAACTAAAGGAAAAGACAAGGTTGAGTAATACAATACTCTTTTTAGACTTAAATATTTAACCAGACAATAGCCGCACATTTGCGGCTATTGTTTAATATCAAATTGAAATTATTTCATTAAAACAAATCCATAAACTCCTAAAAAATGAATTTAAAAACAATTTTTACCATAGCCTTAACACTCTTGATTTTCAATTTTTCATCGGCACAAGAAAAACCAAAGAATGCAGATGAAATTTTAAGTATTGCTTTTGAACAAGCCAAAAAGGAAAATAAAAATGTGATGGTGATGTTTCACGCATCCTGGTGCGGCTGGTGTAAAAAAATGGATGCATCATTGAATGACGACTTGACAAAAGAATTGTTCGACAAAAACTATGTGATTGCCCATTTAGTCGTTTTAGAACCTGCCATCAAAAAACATTTAGAAAACGAAGGCGCTGAAGCCTTGTTAAATAAATATGGCGGAGAAAAACAAGGAATCCCCTATTTGCTGATTTTTGACGGGGACAAAAATTTGTTGGCCGATTCAAAAATGATAGAAAACAAATTTGTTTTGAAAGAACAAGGAAACAATATGGGTTGTCCCGGAACCGATGCGGAAGTGGCGGCCTTTAGCTACAAATTAAAAGAAACTTCAAATTTAAATAAAGATGAGCTGGCGATTATTTCCGAACGATTCAAATTAAACAATCCAAATTAATAGATACCAAACAATCCCCTTAAAAAACCCAGTCCGTAGCCCGTAAATTGTATCAAGGTTGTTACAATGCTTAAAGCGGCTACGGATATTTTTTTGTTTTTGATGAAGGAATCTAAAAATAGCGCTGCAAAATAAATTGCAAATAACCCGGCCGGCAATTTAAATCCTATAAACAAAAACACAAGTGATGCCAACAAAAACAACATGAAAAGTGTTGGAAACCAATAAGTAATTTTGGCGGTATCAGGATATTTTCGGCTTAAAAAAGGTCTTGCATTTCCGAATTGAAAAGTTTGTCTGAAAAACTGCTTCAATGAAGTTCTTCTTTTATGGTACACAAAAGCTTTTTCAATAAATTGTGTGTGAAAGTTATTTTCCCACAATCTGAAGGTTAAATCAATATCTTCCCCTATTTTCATCGTGCTAAAACCCTTTGTGACCCTAAACGCATTTTTTGATATGCCAAAATTAAAACTGCGTGGCTGAAATTTATCGACCGACTTTTTACTTCCCCTGATTCCTCCGGTTGTTAAAAAGGAAGTCATACTGTAATTAATTGCTTTTTGAAGGTCTGTAAAAGAATCATGGGCCGCATCAGCGCCGCCAAATGAATCTGTATAATTTTCATCTAACCCAAAATCAACTGCTTCCAAATAATGGGCAGGAATGATACAATCCGAATCCAAAATGATAAAATAGTTGCCTGTGGCCAATTCCATTCCAAAATTTCTGCTGGCTCCTGCCCCGCTATTTTCTTTAAAATGGTATTTTATGTTTAAACGGTCTGCATATTTTGAAACAATATCCTCTGATTTTAAAGTGGAACCATCTTCTATAATCAGTACTTCAAAATCCTTTGGATAGGTTTGTTTGGTTAAACTTTCCAACAATTCATCAATTTCTTGAGGTCGGTTGAAAACAGGAATTATAATAGAATAAGTAAGGTTCAAAAGTTAAAATTTTGGCTAATGTATATTTTTTTAAACAAAAAAAGCACAAATATTTAAATTTGTGCTTTTTAATTATAATTAGTCTTATTCCACTTCAATTATAAGTGCTAAATCTTGTAAAATTTCTTCACTTGTTGACTTATATAATTCAAGGTTTTCAATATCAAAATTGTCAATATAATCGAACTTTTCATTGTTTTCAGAACTCGCTAAATTTACAAACAGCTTAGCCGATTTGTTAAATTTCTCATCACGCAGGCTGTTTACAACCAATAAATAGCCCATAATTATATTTCCTGCCATTTCAACCAACCGTCTCGCATGGAAATCTAAATATTCTGTATTATTGGTTTCCATCACTTTTTGACTGGCCAATTCATAGTTAACAGTCATTTTTTGAAGTTTTTCTATTATTGCATGGTCTCCATCAATAACTTCACTGTCATACTGTTTAATTTGCTCCAAGAAAATGCCTGTAGTCACTCCTTTTATGGCGGCAACTGCCTGTAATTGTGTAGTTCCTTCATAAATTGAAGTAATTCTGGCATCTCTATAAATTCTTTCAATTGGGAAATCTTGCATAAAACCAGTTCCTCCATGAATTTGCAAAGAATCGTAAGCCATTCTGTTACAAGCCTCACTTGCAATTAATTTTATGAGCGGCGTAAAAACATTGGCGAGTTTTGCAAAGTTTTTCATCTCATTTCTTTCTTCAGTCTCTAAAGTACCGTCTCTTAAAACCTCTTCATACGCTTTTAAAATATCAACAAATCTGGTTGTTTCATAAAGTAACGAACGCAATGCATCCAAGCGTACTTTCATATTTGTAAGCATTTCATAAACTGCAGGGAATTTGACAATGAATTTCCCAAATTGTGCGCGTTCTTCTGCATATTTTAATGCTTCCCGATAAGCTGCATCGGCGATTCCCACGGATTGTGCCCCTACGCCTAAACGAGCAGAATTCATTAAAGCCATTACATATTTAATCAGCCCAAATCGTTCCTTTCCCACCAATTCGGCAGGCGCATTTTTGAATACCAATTCACAGGTTGGCGAACCTTTTATTCCTAATTTTTTTTCTAAATGCCTAACTTCAACCGCATGATTTGTACGATCATAAATAAACATGGACAATCCTCTGGCATCAGTGGTATTATCCTCTGAACGGGCTAAAACCAAAGAAAGATCTGCATCTCCGTTGGTAATAAACCTTTTAACGCCATTTAATATCCATATATTATTTTCTTTATCAAAGGTCGCTTTCAACTTTACCGATTGCAAATCGGAGCCAGCATCGGGTTCGGTTAAAACCATTGCGGCAGTTACGCCGTCCCTGTTAAAACGGGGTAAATATTTATCTCTTTGTTCTTCGGAACCAAATTCATAAATGGTTTCTGCACAATCTTGCAGCCCCCAAATATTTGCAAAACCAGCATCAGCCCTTGCAACCATTTCTGCAGCCATCACATAAGGCAGCAACGGAAAGTTTAAGCCTCCATATTTTCTTGGTAGCGACATTCCAATTAAACCGGCATCATACAAAGCTTTATAATTTGCCGTAGTTCCTTTGGCATAAACCACCTCGTTGTTTTCAATATGCGGCCCCTCAATATCAACGCCTCCGGCATTGGTTGCTATCGTATCGGCACAAATTTCACCAACAATTTCAAGTATTTTTTCATAGGTATCAATGGCGTCATCATGATTTAAAGGTGCATAATCGTATAGTTCTGATTCCTTAAAATTTTGCTCTTTTAATTTTACAATTTTTTTTACGATTGGATGTTCCAAATGAAATTTAAAATCTGGTGTATCTTTGAAAAAATTATCCATTTTATTATTTTTTAGTTTGAGGGAGTTTTATCAAAAATCTTAGTAATTTATACAAAACTCATTAATTTTAATTACCAATTATTTCGCATTCTCCTTGTAATACTTAATCATTTTTGGAACAACCACGCCAACATCTCCATTGATTACATAATCAGCCAATTTGTTTATTGGCGCATCTGGATCATTATTAATTGAAATAATCATAGATGCATCTTGCATACCGGCTGTATGTTGTATGGCACCCGAAATTCCGGCAGCAATGTATAATTTAGGGCGAACTGTGGTGCCTGTTTGTCCTATTTGTCGATCGTGATCAATAAATCCGGCATCTACAGCAGCTCTTGAGCCACCAACTTCACCGCCCAATAATTTTGCCAACTCAATTAAATATTGAAAATTTTCTTTAGATCCGACTCCGTATCCTCCGGAAACAATGATGGGGGCATCTTTTAGATTTACCCCTGATTTTTTAATATGGCGTTCAATTATTTTTACAACAAAATCTTCCTCTTTTAAAATTGAATTTACATCAACTTCAACAATCTCAGTGCTGTAGTTTTCATCAAAAATTTCTTTTTTCATGACACCTTCACGTACGGTTGCCATTTGAGGATGCATATCCCAATTGATAATATTTGCCATAATGCTGCCTCCAAAAGCTGGTCGAATGGCATAGAGTAAATCTTTATACTCTATCTTCTCCTTTTTCTCAAAATGATCCCCAATATCTAAAATAGTGCAATCGGCTGTTAATCCGCAATTTAATTGTGAGGCCAGCCTTGGCGCTAAATCTCTTCCAACTGAAGTTGCTCCAAACAATACTATTTGAGGATCTTCTTCTTTTAATATTTGAGTTGCCAGTGCGGCATGAGGCAATGTTCTGTATGGTTCTAACCTCATACTGTTTCCAATAAATAATCTGTCCACGCCATAAGGCGCAATTTGACTTTCTATTCCATTTAAACCCGATCCGAAAATCATAGCATCTAAAGGACATCCCAATTTTTGGGCTAAACGCTTTCCTGCGGATAGCAATTCCAAACTTATGTCTGCCACTTTTTGATTTTCAACTTCACAATATACCATTACACTTTTCATAATTAATACTTTTAAGTTTTTATAAATTACCCAATGGTATGATGCGCTATCAATTCTTTGATCATCATTTCAATATCAACATCCGAATCACTTAATATTTTAGCTTCATTTGCCGTAAAAACGATGCTCTCAACGCTTTTGACTTTTGTAGGCGAGCCCGACAATCCGATTTTTTCCAAATCTGCTCCGATATCTTCAACGCTCCATTCAGGAATGGTTAAATAAGGTCTTTTTTCATGTAAAGACAAAATTAATTCTTCGGCAGTTCTTAGCTCTGTTTTGGTTCTGGCATATTTATATTGCATGACCTTTTTGGCTTTTCTTGATCTGCAAGCTTGTGAAGAACCATGAACGGTCATTAAACAAGGGAATGGAGAAGACACAATTTCAATACCTTTATCTAAACGCCTTCTGGCTATAATTTCATTTTCATTAATTTCGATAATTTCCTCAACGTAAGTAACTTGCGGAATTTTCAATTTATCTGCACATTGGGGTCCAACCTGAGCTGTATCGCCATCAATTGCTTGTCTCCCTCCTAAAATTAAATCGTAAGGAGCAAGTTTATTAATCCCTTTTACAAGCGTATAACTGGTAGCTAAAGTATCTGCGCCTCCAAATCTTCTGTCAGAAATCATAACACCATAATCGGCACCTCGATAATAACCTTCTCTAATAATGTCTGCTGCCTTTTGAGGTCCCATTGTCAGGATGGTAATTTTGGTTCCGGGCACCCTGTCTTTTATATTTAATGCAAGTTCCAACGCATGTAAATCATCCGGGTTGAACACCGTTGCAAGTTTTCCTCTATTAACGGTACCATCGGGCTTCATAGCATCTGGGCCAACATGTCTGGTGTCCGGCACTTGCTTGGCCAGCACTACAATTTTAAGTGGTCGCATAGTATAATATAGTATTATTTTAAGTTTATAAAATTATAGTAATTAATTTACCCAAACCATGATAATACTCATACTTCTTAATTTATTTAGAATACAATTATTAAAACAAAAAAAAGCGGTGATTTTAAAATCACCGCTTTTTAATATTTAAAGTATAAAATACTATTTTTTGTCTTGCTTTTTGGACGCTTCAGAAACTTTTTCAGGTTCTGGCTGATGGTGTTTAATGAAATCTTCCATAATGGCGGTACTTACCCCCATATTTGAGAAGCCTCCATCATGAAATAAGTTTTGAAGTGTCACTTTCTTGGTAAGATCTGAAAATAAACTTATGGTATAATCGGCACATTCTAAAGCTGTTGCATTTCCAAGTGGCGACATTTTTTCAGCATAAGCGATAAATCCATCGAAACCTTTTACACCGCTGCCGGCAGTAGTTGGCGTTGGAGATTGAGAAATTGTGTTTACCCTTACTTTTTTATCTCTTCCGAAGAAATATCCAAAACTACGTGCAACCGATTCTAAATATGCTTTATTGTCTGCCATATCATTATAATCAGGAAAAACGCGTTGAGCGGCCATATAAGATAATGCCACAATACTTCCCCATTCATTCATGGCATCTCTTTGATACAAAACACTCATTAATCTGTGAAAAGATAAAGCAGAAACATCAAAACCTGTTTTTGTAAAATTATAATCTTGGTGCGTATAGTGATTTCCTCTGCGAACATTAACAGACATCCCGATTGAATGTAAAACAAAATCAATTTTTCCACCCAATATTTTTATGGCACCATCAACTAAATCTTCAAGATCCATAATAGAGGTGGCATCAGCCGCAATTATTTCTGAACCTGTTTTTTCTGCCAGTTCTGTTATAGTTCCAAGTCGCAATGCAACAGGCGCATTTGATAAAACAAATATTGCACCTTCTTCATGAGCTCTTTCAGCAACTTTCCAAGCGATTGATTTTGAATCCAATGCCCCTAAAATAATTCCTTTTTTTCCTTTAAGTAAATTATACATAATTGTATTTGTTTTTGATTTAATTTTAATTTAGGCTGCAAATATAGTAATTTCTTAATTTAATAACTGCTTTGCGTGTTCAATTGCCGTTATTGAAATTTCTTTTCCGCCCAACATTTCGGCAATTTCATCAATTCTTTCACTTTCAGTCAATTCTTTTAACCTTGTTACTATATTATTTTCTATATCTTGTTTGTAAACTTTATAATGTTGTTTTCCTTTTGCGGCAATTTGCGGTAAATGCGTGATGGTAATCACTTGCATATTAACACTCATTTGCTGCATTATTTCAGCCATTTTTTGGGAAACATCACCAGATACACCTGTGTCAATTTCATCAAAAATGATGGTGGGCAATTTTAAATATTCTGAAAGAATGGCCTTAACAGATAACATAATCCGCGACAATTCACCTCCTGAGGCAATCTTTTTCAATTCCCCAAAATTAGCACCTTTATTTGCAGAAATTAAAAGTTGAAGTTCATCCTTTCCATTTTGAAAATATTGCTTTGTATGGTTAATGATAAAATTAAAACGGGTATTTTCCATCCCCAAATTTCCCAAACTGTCTTCCAATTTTGAAATCAGGATTGGAATTGCTTTTTCTCTTTCATCAAAAATTGATTTCGCCAGCTTATCGATTTTTTCTGCTACGTTGCCAATTTCCTTTTCTTTTTCCAGAATGGAGGCTGAAGAGTTTTCAACGGCATCAACTTTTACCGAAAGTTCTTCTAGTTTTTCAAGCAATTCTGCAATGGTGGTTACTGAATGCTTTTTTTGCAAATTGTAAATCAATTGCAATCGGTCGTTCAATTTTTGCAATTCCAACGGATCAAAATCTACATTTTCATTGAAATTTTCAATCTCGCCGGCAATGTCATCAAACTCAATTTTAATGCTTAAAACCCTGTCGTAAATCGCTGAATATTCGTTTGAAAATGCTGCAATTCTGTGCAGGCTCGCGGCAAATGAATTTAAAAGTGTCTGTAGCCCAATTTCTTCACTTAGCGCAAGTGCCTGAGCTTCAGATAAATTTAGTTTTATTTCTTCAATATTGTTTAATTTATCCAGCGACTGTTCAATTACTTCCTGCTCATCAGGCTGCAATTTGGCCTTTTTCAGTTCTTCATATAAATGCAGGTTGTACTCGTAATTTTGAACGGCAGTTTCCTGATTTTTTTTGAGTTCATTGAGCTCTTTTGTCAACTGCGTAAATAATTTCAAACCTCTTTTGTACGATTCAATTTTTGCTGAATTGCCCGCAAGCGCATCAATAATTTGAAATTGAAAATTCACATCCGACAATTGCAGGGTTTGATGCTGGGAATGAACATCGATCAGTTTTTCGCTTAAATCTTGTAGAACCTGTAAAGTTGTAGGCGTGTCGTTCACAAAAGCCCTCGACTTTCCGGTTGGAGAAATTTCTCTTCTGATAATGGTTTCGTTCTCAAAATCAATATCATTTTCTTCAAAAAAACCTTCCAGCTGATAATTTGAAATCAAAAATTTAGCTTCAATAACACATTTTTTACTGGCATCTTTCAAGGTGGAAGTATCTGCTCTTTTCCCTAAAACAAGTCCGAGCGCTCCCAATAAAATTGATTTACCCGCACCGGTTTCACCAGTTATTGTAGATAAATAATCCCGGAAACTAACAGATAAACTATCTATTAATGCATAATTTTTTATGGAAAGATTTGTAAGCATTCTTGAAATTTAATGTTAAGAATTTACTTGATGTCGTTCCACTTAGCCGCGTTAAGAGGGGAAATTTTGAGTAAGTCTTCTTTTAGTTTTATGGTGTCATAATAAGGCCCATCCGAAAAAATGGTCACTATTTCATCTGCTTTTGAATCCATAAATACCCTTAATAAAAAGGCATTCGGGCGCGAATCATAAATGGTTTTTAAAAACCCGATGGACTCTGCAATTTTTTGCTTTGCTTTTTTCTTGTCTTTGTGCATCACATCCAATCCCTTCAAATGATATTCATACATCGCTGAATGAAACAAACCGTAAGTTGGCGACAAAATATTGTCAATCATTATAAATCGGGATTTGGATCCATCATTTAAATTCCAGCCGGCGTATCCGCTTTGTTGCGCCTGCACCACCACATTTTGCGCTTTCGTGAAAAACGGAGTGCCGCCATTCAATGCAAAAGTATCGGCATCCATTCCTAAAATGGTATAAACATAAAATGAAACCACAGACACTAAATTGGATTCGAAAGTGTTTTCATTGAATTGCAAGGGTTCAAATTCCACATAGCTAAAGGAAAAATTGTCATCTTTAAAATTAAAAACCGGCGTTAAATAGGTCGAATTGTAGACCGGACGCGATGACTGTATTTGAATATGCCCTTTAAAATCGTCACCCGATTGCTCCAAAATGGTCACGGTTAAATTGCAATTAATGCGTTCTTGAGGTTCATACTTAAAATTTGTCCAACGTTTTTGATTGACAAATTCATTTAATGAATTCTCTAAGGTTTTGAAAATTTGTTTGTTTGAAGTCGGAATTTTGTCGGCATTAACCGTAATGGTGCACCTTAATTCCTGGGCGTTTAACTGAACCGAAACAAAAAGAATAATAAGTAGTTGAACTATTTTACGCATAAAATTTGATTCAAAATTACATTAAATATATCTTCAGCGACTTCAGCTTTAGATTTTAGACTAAATTCTGAAATTTTTTCGAATTTATCAATGATTGTAACTTTATTTGTTTCTTTTTTAAATCCGGCACCTTTATCCTTCAATGAATTCAACACGATTAAATCTAAATTCTTCGATTTTAATTTTGAAATGGCATTTTCAAGTTCATTGTTTGTTTCAAGCGCAAAACCAACCAAAAATTGCTGTTTTTTAACTTTTCCCAATGATGCCAATATATCCTGCGTTTTTACCAATTCAATGGTCAAAGTATCTTCCGATTTTTTAATTTTGGAAGCCGCTACATTTTTTGGCTTGTAGTCTGCCACGGCAGCCGAAAGAATCGCAATATCTACACAGTCGAAATATTTATGGACTTCATGGTACATTTCTTCGGCACTCACCACATCAATTCTTTGAATTAATGAATTTGAGACCGTTTCATTTGAATTTCCTGTAATTAAATAAACATTGGCACCTAAATTAGCCGCTTTTTTGGCCAATTCAAATCCCATTTTACCGGAAGAATGATTTCCTATAAACCTAACAGGATCAATTGCTTCATAGGTTGGCCCTGCAGTAACCAGCACCTTTTTTTGATATAACGGCAATCCTTTAACAATCTCATTTTCAATAAATGAAACGATATTTTCAGGTTCTTCCATGCGTCCTTCTCCCACCAAACCACTGGCCAATTCACCGCTTGCCGGCGGAATAAAAACATTTCCGAAACTTTGCAATTTCTCTATGCTAAGTTTTGTGGCAGGATGCTGATACATATCTAAATCCATCGCCGGAGCGAAATATACCTTGCATTTGGCCGATAAATAAGTGGCTAACAATAAATTGTCGCACACGCCATTTGCCATTTTAGACAAAGTATTTGCTGTTGCTGGGGCAACAAGCATATAATCGGCCCACAAGCCTAAATCTACGTGACTGTTCCATTGCTCGTTTTCTTCCTCCCCTTTTTCAAAAAAGGTAGAATAAACCGGATTTTTGGATAATGTTGAAAGTGTAAGCGGTGTGACAAAATCTTTGGCTGCAGGTGTCATCACAACTTTTACCTGCGCGCCCGATTTCACAAAAAGTCGCACTAAATGTGCTGTTTTATAAGCAGCAATACCGGCAGTAACGCCTAATAGTATTTTTTTACCGCTTAAGATGGACATCTATTTTTGAGGTTCTTCTGGATTTCTGTAATAAATTTTACCGTCTAACCATTCTTGCACGGCAAGTGCTGTTGGCTTTGGCAATTTTTCATAAAATTTAGACACTTCGATTTGTTCTTTGTTTTCAAAAACTTCATCCAAACTATCGGTATAAGTAGCAAACTCCTCTAATTTTTCCACCAATTCGTTTTTTAAATCGATGCTGATTTGATCGGCTCTTTTTGCTATAATTGTGATCGCTTCGTAAATATTGCCTGTTGGCGCTTCAATTTTATTTTTGTCGTAAGTTACTGTTGTTGAAGGCGCTTTTGTGTTTTTATAATCCATTAGTTTTGAGTTTTTATGACAGTTATCGCGTTTAATTCATTGCTTAAATCGGAAACCATTTTTTTAGTTTCGTCTAAATATTTTGAATTGGGAAAATTTCGTTCAAATCGCTGATGAACTTTTATGGCTTCATTAATCCTTTCTTCTTTTTTGATGTCAATACTGTTAGTTCCCAAATTATAGGCCGATTTAAATTTCAGATACATGGCTTCTTCTTTAAATGAAGTGCCTAAATAATCTGCAAGTAAATTGTCAAAAGCAACCATTGCTGCTACATAATCTAGGGTGTGATAGTATTGTTTTGCAATCTCGAAAGCTTTTTTTTCCAGTTTATAGGTCAATTCCTTGATGTTTTTATTGGCATCAGGAACTTTATCTGAGTTTGGAAACTTATAAATAAAAGTTTGAAGCGCTGTTATGGCTTCTTTGGTGTCTTTTTGATCTAAGCTGTAAACCGGCGACGCCAAGTAATAACTGTAAGCCGATAAATAGGCAGCCTCTTCAACCTTTGAACTTTTTGGGTAGCTTTTTACAAATTTATCAAAATAATAAGCGGCCAAACTATATTGTTTTGTGTTATAATGCGCTTGTGACACCATATATTGAATACGCTCCATTTGAGGTTTCCCTTTAAAACTCGGGGTTATCTTCTCAAACAACTCTATGGCTTTGGTGTACTTTTGTTGATCGTACATCTTAACAGCCATCTGATATTGCTCATCACTGGTCCCTTTATTCAATGCTTTTTGATATTCACTACAAGATGAAAAGCCCAAAGCGACTAACAAAATGAAAATATAAATTTTATTTTTTTGCATTTGGCAAAATTAGTTATTTATTATGGATTATTAAAATGATTTTTTACCTGACTATGAACCACAAAAATAACCAGCTTTTCCTATAAATAGTACCTGTGAATCCTAATTGTTTGTTAATTATTAGACTGCTGGCGCAACAGCGCTTACCACGGTAAGTCGTTTAATATCATTGTCAAACAAGTACAAACCTCCTTTATCGTCGCCAATTAAATTAATTTTATCCAAAATAGTTCTTGCCTGTGCTTCTTCTTCAATCTGTTCGGCAACATACCATTGCAAAAAGTTATGGGTTGCGTAGTCCTTTTCTTCCAAAGAAATATGCACCAATTCATTAATGCTTTGCGAAACAAAAACTTCATGCTTAAACAAGGTTTCAAACATGTTTTTTATGGAACCGAATTCAAGAGCTGGCGCGCTTAATTCCGAAACCATGGCATGGCCGCCGCGTTCATTGATATATTTAAAAAATTTAAGCATGTGCAATCTTTCTTCATCAGATTGTCCATACATAAATTGAGAAACGCCCTCCAACCCTTTTATTTCCGACCATGAAGCCATAGCCAAATATATTTGGGAAGATTCTGCTTCAATTCTTATTTGCTTGTTTAAAACGGATTGCATTCTTTCTGATAACATACTTTTTTTATTTTTAATGTTGATTTATGATAAATTTAATGTAAAAACTAATAATTAGCTGCAAAGTTAGTTATTTTTTGCTGTAAATCATAAGAAGCATTTACCAATGGCAGCCGCACATTTTCTGAGCAAATACCCAAACTTTTCAACAGCGTTTTTATTCCGGCCGGATTGCCTTCTTCAAATATATAATCTATGGAATCCATCACTTTGTAGTGCAGCGCATTCGCATTTGCTACATTGCCTTTTAATCCTTGCTGAATCATTTCGGAAAAATCCTTTGGCAAACCTTGACCGATTACTGAAATTACGCCAGCGCCGCCAGCCAAAACCATGGGCAAAGCAATCATATCATCACCCGAAATAACCATAAAATCTTTGGGTTTGTGCTGAATTAAACGCATCGCCTGTACGATATCTCCTGCGGCTTCTTTTACCGCCACAATATTTTTAAAATCATTTGCCAGTCTGATCACTGTATTTGCCTCCACATTTTTAGCGGTTCTTCCTGGAACATTATAAACGATAATTGGCAACGGACTAGCTTCTGAAATGGCTTTAAAATGCTGATAAATTCCTTCCTGAGTTGGCTTGTTATAATAAGGTGAAACGGAAAGTATTGCCGAATATGCCGATAAATCTGTGGTGCGAACTTCATTAACAACTGCCATAGTGTTATTTCCTCCAATGCCAATCACCAAAGGAAGTCTGCCGTTATTGGCTTTGATGATGGTTGCTTTAACCTGTTCCTTTTCTTCAGAAGTTAAGGTAGCCGGTTCACCGGTAGTTCCCAAAACCACCAAATAATTAATGCCATTGTCAATTTGATAATTCACCAAACGTTTTAACCCTTCAAAATCAACCGATTTATCTTCGTTAAATGGCGTAACCAATGCAACTCCAGTTCCTAACAATTCTATCATTGTACTATTTTTAAAATGACTAAATATTTTAATAATTCTTCATTAAACAAGGCAATCTCATCAGCTTCACACCTAATCATTAAATCATACAGCCGCTTATCTAAGTGCGCAAAACCAACCTTAAATGCCGCTTTACTTTGCAATAATAGGATGTTGAGGTAAACATTGTCAACTTTGCTGTAATTAATTAACAAATCGTATTTATTTGTTAAAATATTTTTTATCTTTTCAGAGTCAATTTTGCCGTACCAGCCAAAATCCTTGGGTGTAATTATATCGTCTGACTCGTTTTCATTTTTCAATTTTCTTAGAAAAACAACCACTTTTATATCGCTTTCAGAAATTTTCAATATTGAGGTCAATTCACTTACAATACTCGCTCTGTCGGCAGTGGCATCTAAAAAAATCAGTACCTTTTTCACTTCATTAAACGGCCTTTTCAGTTCGTTTTTGAAGATGCCTGGCAGTGTTTTTTTAAAAAAAATTTGATTGCTTTTTCGTTTAAATCCTGTAAAAATCATCTATATTTACCATTGTGAACACAAAATTAATTAAAATCATCTGTATATCACCAATGAAAAAATTTATTATTTCATTTATTGTTATCACAGCGCTTTTCAGCTGTAAAAGCAAACCTCCGCAACTGGTCCGAATTGAGGGAAAACAAACTGTTATAAATGAGACCATTGCTTCGGACAAAACCTTTGAAAATACCATTAAACCTTACAGAGAAAAGGTTGAAAAAGAAATGACCACAGTGATCAGCTATACCCCAATAAATTTGAACAGAACCGATGGTAATTTGGAAAGCAGTTTGGGGAATTTGATGGCAGATTTGTGTTATGAAAGAGCAAATCCGGTGTTTTTTTCAAGAACCGGGAAAAATATTGATTTTGCAATGTTTAATTATGGCGGCATCAGGGCCACGATTTCAAAGGGAAATATCACCAACGAAAATGCCTTTAACTTGATGCCTTTTGAAAACAGTTTGGTGGTGGTTGAACTGACTTCTGAAAAAATAAAGGAATTGGTAAATTACCTGATTTCCGAAAATAAAGCGCATCCGCTATCAAAACAACTTAATTTGGCGGTTACAGAAAATGGCTATAACTTAAAAATAAACAATGCTCCCATTGAAACTTCCAAAACCTATTTTGTGCTGACTTCCGATTATTTGCAAACCGGCGGAGACAATATGAATTTCTTTAAAAATCCGGTGACTATTCACAAGCTCGATTATAAAGTAAGAAACGCCATTATCGATTATTTTAAGGAAACAGATACCATTAAAGTTTCTTTGGACGGACGATTTAAACATGAAAAAATAGTAAAAAATTAGGCAGATGAAAAGAAGAAATTTCATACAAAAATCGACTGCGGCAACTGCTTTTTTAACGCTTGGCGGACTTTCATTGCAATCGTTTTCCTCGAAAAACACCAAACATATTACCATATTGCACACCAATGATGTGCATAGCCATATTGATCCTTTTCCAAGCACCGACAGCAATTTCCCCAATCAGGGCGGTGTTGCTCGCCGTGCAACTTTGGTTGAAGCCATTCGGAAAGAAAATCCGAACACCTTATTGTTGGATGCCGGCGATATTTTTCAGGGAACACCATACTTTAATTTTTACGGCGGTGAATTGGAATTTAAATTGATGAGTATGTTGAAATACGATGCAGCAACCATTGGAAATCATGATTTCGACAATGGCATAGACGGATTATTTGCCCAATTGCCGCACGCCCAATTCGACTTTTTGTCGGCCAATTACGATTTTAAAAACACCGTGCTAAATACCCACGTAAAACCTTATAAAATTTTTATAAAAGACGGCATTAAAATTGGCGTATTTGGACTGGGAATTGAACTTGAAGGCTTGGTTGACCCAAGAATGTATAAAGAAACCTTGTATCTGGATCCGCTTGAAATTGCCCAGGATATGAGCCGAATTTTAAAAGAAGAGGAACATTGTGATTTGGTAATTTGCCTCTCTCACTTGGGTTATCATTACAAAAGTGATAAAATAAGCGATTTGGTACTCGCCTCAAAAACAAAAAATATCGATTTAATCATTGGCGGCCACACCCATACTTTTTTGCCAAAACCAACCGTTGCTAAAAATAGCGTTGGCGAAAATGTGCTGGTGAACCAGGTTGGCTGCTATGGCATTAATTTAGGAAGAATAGATTTTTATTTCGACAGCGATAAAAATTTAGCAAGCAAAGGAAAAAGTATCATCATTTAAAATATTTAAAGAAAAATGCGCATAGAAACCGATTTAAAATTAGGCTTTACTGATGTAATGATTCGCCCAAAACGTTCAACGTTAAGTTCAAGGTCTTTGGTGACGTTAGACAGAGAGTTTACTTTTTTGCACAGCAAACATAAATGGAGCGGCATTCCAATAATGGCCGCAAATATGGATACCGTCGGTACCTTTGAAATGGCAACCGCATTGGCAAACCATAAATTGTTTACGGCAATTCACAAACATTATTCATTGCAAAAATGGAAAGAGTTCATGCAAACTTCCAGTGACACATTAACAGATTTTATTGCCGTAAGTTCAGGAATAGGATCAGCAGATTCAAAAAAATTGGCCGCCATTTTTAACCAGCATCCCCAGCTAAAATTTATTTGTATTGATGTTGCCAACGGCTATTCCGAACATTTTGTGAATTTTGTAAAAAAAACCCGGGAGCAATATCCCGATAAAATAATTATGGCCGGAAATGTGGTTACCGGTGAAATGGTTGAAGAACTGTTGCTGGCAGGTGCCGATTTGATTAAAGTTGGCATTGGACCAGGCTCTGTATGCACCACCCGTGTTAAAACCGGTGTAGGCTATCCGCAATTGTCGGCTATTATTGAATGTGCCGATGCGGCGCACGGATTGGGCGGACAAATAGTTTCCGACGGCGGCTGCAAAATTCCCGGCGATGTGGCAAAAGCATTTGGCGGCGGCGCCGATTTTGTGATGTTGGGCGGCATGTTTGCCGGACATACCGAAAGCGGAGGCAAAATTATTGAAATTAATGGCGAAAAATTCAAACAATTTTACGGCATGAGTTCGGAAACTGCGATGAACAAACATGTGGGCGGCATCGCCGATTACAGGGCTTCTGAAGGAAAAACTGTTGAAATTCCCTATCGCGGCGCAGTTGAAAATACGGTTCAGGATATTTTGGGCGGATTGCGTTCAACCTGCACTTATGTTGGCGCGAGCAGGTTAAAAGAACTGACAAAAAGAACCACTTTTATTCGTGTTCAAGAACAGCACAATGAAGTGTTTTCAAAATAATACTTAAAATTTCTCAAATTAAAAGCAGTTTATTTCACTAAAATTTAATGTTAATGGCTGCTTTTTTCGATTTCTAAAATCATCGACCTAAAAATTAAATATTGCGCCAGCACGTAGGTTATCATGACAAATACTTCAAGAATATGGGCCGGATTGTAAAATTTATTGATGGCCAAAAGTGAATCTGAAATCATAAAAATAACCGCGCCAAAAAGCATTAACAAAGACTTTTTTGATTTCGTATTCAAAAAATCGAGCAAAGAAACCGCACCAAATGTCGCTATCGTGAATCCGTAAATAATCACAGGCCATAACATTTCATGAAGTGACTCTTTTAAAGTGAAAATCAGCAAACCAAACACCGCCAATAATGGAATAGCAGAAAATAGTGCCTTTAAAAAATTGACCTCCTTAATTCTGGAAATCACTATTTTTATGAATAAAAAATGGGCCATTAAAAATGAAACCAATCCGCCCATAAAAAATAGTTCTCCCGAAAACAGCAGTAAAACATCCCCAAAAAAGGAAAACTCCAAAGCTATTACGTACCATTTTATTCTTTTTGGCAAAGAAAATACATACAAAAACAGCAATGAAAAGATAATCAGCGGTTTAAAAATATAGATGAGCAGCGATATTGAAAAAATAATTCCAACAATATCTAAAGTTGCTGCAAGCACAAATGCAAAAAAGGCAATTTTAATTTTATTCACTTCCCCAAAAATTAGTTATAAGCAGGCAAGATACAATTTTTACTTAATCTTAGTAATAACGGATTTATTCCGGCCACCAAACTTTGCTTCATCACTTTAGAATCGTCTTTGTGACATTGCAAACAAGCGCCAACCAATAACAATTGCTGTTGCTCTTTAACGGTAAATGGCCTAAAATCCAATCGTGTTGAATTTATGACACCTTTTTTGGGTGCTGTTAAAAATGGAATCCAGGCATCTTCGGGTAAATTGTCATTTGGGTTATTTTCATATTCCGGCGTAAAATTCCATTTTCCTTTGCCATTTTTAATATCATAAACCAATTTTCCGTTTCCGTAACCCAAGGTTGCCGAATTTGCGTGGCACGACTTGCAATCGCGCACGCTTTTGGTTGTGGTGTGCGGCGAATTTGCGGCATACAGCCTGTAAAAAGAAACATCTTTTCCAATTTCTTTGCCTGCATAACTTCCTTTGTCAATCGTTAAAATCATTCCGGGAATGGCAGGTTCAATCAATCTTTTATTTTTAGATTCCCTGACACCCATCGCTGGCTGGGAAGAAGAAAATTCGGCAACATGTTCTTTCCACTGCCCTTTTCCGTACTTTTTATCCAATAAATCGAAAGCTCTTGGCTCGTCTTTGTCAAATTCGTTATGGCAACCTATGCAACGGGATGTCCAGGAGGAATGACAAGTTGAACAACTGACATTTTTATGCGCATTGTCGCGTGAACAAATTTCCGACTGCGGTTTTAATTCGTGAATTTTACCGTCTTTTTTACCGATTAAAAATGCTTTCCCAGCAGCATCAACATAGGTATTTACCAATGGATGCTTGTCTTTTTTAACCGTTATAATTTCCTTGTCGGTATGTTTATAATCCCGATGCAAGAAAACCAACAAACTTTCCGCATCCAATTTGCTGTAGGAGGTTGTATTTGGTTTTTCCTTGAAATGGCAATCGGAGCACTGTAATTTTACAGCTTGTTCTGCGTGGGCATATTTTTTTCCGTCGCCCATAACTTCGTGCGAGGAATGACAATCAACACACAACAAACCTTTATTATGATGCAAATCTTCTCCTATATATTTATAAACCCTTTTATCTTCAGAAACTTTAAAACCCTTTTTCTGTGGCAGGTCTTTTTCATCCAACACCGTTTCCTGCCAGCCTTCATAATTGGTTGAAATTCTGCTTGAGCGGCTGTGACAGCCATAGCAGTGTTCATTTTTTACAAATATATTTGTGGCAGGATGAAATTTTGGCAAATCCTTTTTGTTTGAACTCAAATATTTTTGCAAATCATTTTTTGCTGCTGCGGAATAATTTAAATGACAGGCATTACAACCTCCGCCCCGGCTTAATTGGGTTACTCCTCCAAATTCCGTTTTTTGGGCACCCAAATGGCAATTGGCGCATAAATCCCTGATATGCTTATCGGCCGCTGAATTTTTAATATCTTTTATGTGATAATGTTTGTCGGGAGAATCGGCTTCTCCAAAAATATATTTATCCACCGCAACCAAACCGCTGTTGCTTGTCATTAAAGACTTTTCTATTTTTGCCAATTCATTTGGATGACATTTTCCGCAGGTTTCCTTGGCATCGGCCAAGTTTCCGGGAATTAGCACCATTCCTTTATGAGAATCTTCTTTATCTAAGGTATTGGGATTTCCCAAATGACAACTTATGCAACCTATAAGTTCCGGATTGTGATAATCAGAATCTCCTTTTGTGCCCGCATGACAATTTTGGCAAGATTCTTTACCTATATTTTCAATTCTGATGTACTTGCCTTCTTCAACAAAACTTTTCTGAAAATAATTTTTATTATTTAAAATGAATAAAACGACAAGCAGCGCAATTACTAAGGTAAAACCGGCAATTTTGAGGTATTTTATTTTCATTTGTAAAATTATGAAACAAATTTACAATAAATTACATTTAACCACTAACTAAAGGTTCACATGCACTTAAAATGTAATTCGTTTTAAAAGAGAATATTAGCTTCGTAATGCAACTTTTGTCACATATATAATATTGATTTTCAGCTCCTTAATGTAACAATTGTTACCGCATTTAATGCTATTTAATGACATTTGTCAGCCTATAAGCTTGTATCTGTAAATACCTTTACATCCGAAATAAATTAGAAATAAATTATTATACTTATGACTACTTCAAGAAGAAAATTTATCAAAATTTCTGCTTTAGGTTTAGGGGCTGTAGCAGCGTCAACAACTGCCATAAATATGTTTGGATCCAATTCTTATATTGATGAATTGGTTAAACAAAACGTTTCCAAAAAATTTAAAAGAACTGCCACCTATTGCGAAGTTTGTTTTTGGAAGTGTGCCGCCTGGACGTATACAAATGAAGACGGAGAAATTAAAAAAATTATTGGTAACGAAGACGATTCTCATTGTTACGGACGCTTATGTCCGAGAGGAACAGGAGGCGTTGGAATGTATAATGACGAAGACCGGCTTAAAACTCCTTTAATCAGAACAACCGTAAATGGCGAGGATACTTTCAGAAAAGCGAGCTGGGATGAAGCCCTTGATTTAATTGCCTCAAAATTTAAAGGCATTAAAGAAACTTATGGCGCAGAATCCGTTGCATTAATAAAACACGGCGCGCCTGGTTCACATTTAGAACACCTTTTCAAAGCTTTTGGATCGGATACCATTGCCGAGCCAGCTTATGCACAATGCAGAGGGCCGCGTGAAACAGGTTTTAATTTAACTTTTGGAACTTGGGTTGGATCACCGGAACCTACTGATATCAGAGACACAAAATGTTTGGTGCTTATTGGTTCACATATTGGTGAAAATATGCACAATTCCCAAGTTCAGGAAATGTCTGACGCTATTGATAAAGGCGCCACCATTATTACTGTTGACCCACGACTTTCTACCGCAGCAAGCAAATCAAAATATTGGCTTGCGATTAAACCTGCAACCGATATCGCTTTAATGCTTTCTTGGATGAATGTTATCATAGAAGAAGGTATTTACGATAAAGAATATATCAGCAAAAATGCTACAGGTTTTGATGAATTGAAAAAACACGTAAGCCAATTCACTCCTGAATGGGCTTATGGAATTACCACCATAAAACCTGAAGTGATCAGAGAAACTGCAAGAGCAATGGCACATGCCGCTCCTTCAGTAATCATTCATCCCGGCCGCCACGTAGTTTGGTACGGTGATGATTCACAAAGAGCAAGAGCCATGGCCATTTTAAATGCCTTATTGGGTTCTTGGGGACGACGCGGCGGATTCTACTTTAAAGAAGCTGCAAAAGTTCCTAATTTTCCTGCGCCTGCTTATCCGGAACCTAAATGGGGATGGAAAGAAATTGGCGAAAAATATCCATTAGCACAAATGGGAATTACCACGGAAGTCATTAAATGTGCACTGCCTGATAAAGACAATAAATATCCGGTAAAAGCAATCATGATTGCAGGCACAAACATTACCAAATCAATTCCAAACAAAAAATTATTGGAAGATGCGTTCGACGCCTTGGATTTTATGGTAGTTATTGACACAATGCCAATGGATGTTACCGGTTATGCAGACGTTGTTTTGCCAGAATGTACCTATTTAGAGCGTTACGATGACATTCGTGCCGCAACCAATAGAGAACCTTCCATTGCGGTAAGAGTTCCTGCAGTTAAACCAAAATATGATTCGAAACCTGCTTGGTGGATGGCCAAACAAATTGGAGAACGTTTAGGTTTAGGAGACTATTTTAAATACGATGATTTCAAAGAAGTAATTGAATGGCAGTTGAAAGAAATGGGAACTTCGTTAGAAGAAATGGAAAAAATTGGCGTTAAAAATTATCCTCGCAAGTCTGGCCCAATGTATATCAATGAAGACGAAACATATCATTTTCCAACAGCCAGCGGCAAAATTCAACTTTATTCCCAGGAATTATTGGATCTAGGATTTGACGCAATGCCAAATTACACAAAACATCCAGAACCACCTCAAGGTTTTTACCGATTAAACTATGGAAGAGCGCCTATGCACACTTTCAGCAGAACAGTAAACAACCCTAATTTAAACGACTTGAAAAAAGAAAATGACCTTTGGGTAAATCCGAAAGTTGCCAGAATAATTGGTTTGAAATCAGGCCAGGAAGTTTGGTTAAAAAATCAGGATGACATTCTTTCCTCATTTTCCATAAAAGTAAGAGTTACTGAAAGAGTTCGTTGGGATTCTGTTTATATGGTTCACGGTTTCGGACATGAAAATAAAAAATTAAGCCGGGCCAACGGAAAAGGAATAAACGATACGGAATTAATTTCAAAAGTTTTCACCGACCCAATTATGGGCGGAACTGGTATGAGAGGAAATTTTGTTACAATTTTAACTGAGAACCCACATAAAAATACTGAGATATGAGATATGCAATGGTAATTGACACCTTAAAATGTGTCGGATGTAGTGATTGCGTTGTTGCTTGTCAAACTGAAAACGATGTACCCATTGGATTTTGCAGGGATTGGATTACAGAAACTGTGAATGGTTCCTATCCAAATCTTGACCTGGAATTAAAATCTGAAAGATGCAACCATTGCGACAATGCGCCTTGCGTAAGATGTTGTCCAACTGGCGCAAGTCATATTGCTGAAGGCGGAATCGTTATGGTAACTGCAAACGAATGTATTGGTTGCGGTGCTTGTATAGAATCTTGTCCTTACGATGCGCGTTACCAACATCCCGATGGTTATGTTGATAAATGTACTTTCTGCCACCATCGGTTGGAAAAAGGACAACTTCCTGCTTGTGTATCAGTTTGCCCAACAAAATGTATGTATTTTGGGGATTTAGACAATCCAAACAGTGAAGTTTCACAATTACTAAAAAATAGAAAACACAAAACATTGGCTCCTGAAGCAGGAACCAACCCACATGTTTTTTACTTAATATAAAATTAAAATTATGCAAGAAGAATTATTTACAAGCGGAAGAAACATTCCACATATAGATCCTTTTTTACAAATATGGCACTGGCCAATATCACTCTACCTGTTTTTGGGCGGAATTGCAGCAGGAATCCTGTTTTTTGCAGCCTTATTTTATGTGTTGGGAAAAGAAAAAGAATATCCGGCAGCGGTTAAATTTGCCGCAATCATTCCTCCTATCGCATTGTCAATAGGGTTATTGGCATTGGTTTATGACTTAACGCATAAATTACATACCTGGCAGTTATACACCACTTTCAGAATAGAATCTCCAATGTCTTGGGGCGCCTGGGTATTGCTCATTGTGACACCGCTTTCATTTTTGTGGTTATTCAGTTATTATGCAGAAATTTATCCGAAAACTGAAGAAAAATTGCAATTATTGAAAAAATTCAAATTTTTGGCAACCTTTGAACAATTCTTAAAAACAAACAGGATTTATATCGCCTATGCTTTAATTCCATTAACATTGGTTTTGGGCGTTTATACCGGTATATTACTGTCGGCTTTTAATGCAAGACCACTTTGGAACAATGCCATTTTAGGGCCGCTATTTTTAACATCCGGACTCTCAACAGGTGCTGCCGCCATTATTTTAATGGCAAAAACCAAACAAGAAAAGCATTTGTTCGGCAAAATAGATTTAGGCTTGATCATTATTGAATTGGCTTTAATCGTCCATATGATTATGGGATATTATGCCGGATCACAAGTGCAGCTTGAAGCCATGCAATTATTGGTTGGCGGTGATTTTACGTTGATGTTTTTTGGCTTTGTGGTGCTTCTTGGACTTATCGTTCCTGCAACACTTGAGCTTATTGAACTTATTGGCTATAAAGTTCCTGTAGTTGTGCCGGCAATGCTGGTTATTTTGGGCGGATTAATATTTAGATTTATAATGGTAGAAGCCGGTCAACTAACCCGTTTTCTATATTAAAACAATAAAATCATGACAAAAGACAAAAAACAAAAAAACAGACACGTTTATTGGAATCCGTACTTTGGCGGGTTTCTGCTGGGAATAATCATCTTATTTACATTTTATATGACCGGTCGTGGTTTAGGGGCAAGCGGCGCCATGAAAAGCAGTGTGGTTTCTCTTGTTGAAACTGTTGCGCCAACGCATGCAGAGAACAATGCCTATTACAGCAAATTTTTATCTGAAGATGAATCACCCATGAAAACCTGGCTGGTATTTGAGGCTTTAGGCGTGTTAATTGGCGCGTTTATTTCTGGCGGTTTAAGCGGAAGAATTGGATGGAGAGTACAGCATTCTCCAAAAATAACAAGCAAACGCAGACTTGTATTTGCTTTGGGCGGCGGTTTTTTGTTTGGATTGGGCGCACAAATCGCCCGCGGCTGCACAAGTGGCGCAGCGCTAAGTGGCATGGCAGTGCTGTCAACAGGTGGCTTTATCACGGTGCTGGCCATATTTGGCTCGGGCTATGCATTTGCTTACTTCTTTAGAAAAAACTGGATTTAATTAATTTAAAAAATATAAAAAAATTATGGGACCTTTAATTCCTAACGGCGTAATTCCAGTAGAATGGGACAGTATTATCGCCATTTTAATTGGTATTGCTTTCGGATTTGTTTTGGAAGCGTCCGGATTTTCATCATCCAGAAAACTTGCCGGCGTTTTTTACGGCTATGATTTTGCCGTTTTAAAAGTATTTTTTACGGCGGCAGTGGTTGCTGTAATAGGCATTTATTATATGGACTATCTTGGCTATTTAGACGTCACTCAATTATACATTCACCCAACTTATTTATGGGGCGCAATTATTGGCGGTATTATTATGGGTGCAGGGTTTGTGGCCGGCGGATTTTGTCCGGGCACAAGTTTATGTGCTGTGGCCATCGGTAAAATAGACGCCATTATTTATGTGGGTGGCATTATGGTTGGTGTATTTATTTTTTCTGAATTATACCCTTTATTTCAACCTATTTATGAAGGCTATTTTTATGGAAACGTCACCTTGGAAGACTCGCTGGGCATAAATCCATATTGGTTTATATTCATATTTTCCATTATTGCAATTGTTGCTTTTGCAGTAGCTGATATGGTGCGTAAAAGAGTTAAAAAAGTATTTTACTAATAAAAAAACATTACCATGGTTAAAAAAAAGATAGCAAAAGTTTTGGCTTTCAGATATAAAATTTTGGCGGCAATTTTAATTTTGCTTGCCGGCGGCTTGGTTTTATTGCCAAAATATCAAAAGCATGAAGGCATAAAGCCGGAGGAATTATTAAGCAACACCATGAGTCCGGAAAGATATATGACTACGGACAGGTTGTCACACATAATAATTAACCAGGATCCTTCTTTTATATTGATTGATGTTAGGGATGAAAAAAGTTTTGCTGATTATTCACTTCCAAATGCGATTAACATTCCGCTCAAAAAATTATTTGATGAAGGTTCTGACAGCTACTTAAATCAAAATCAATTTGATGTGGTGCTTTTTTCAAACGACAATTTTCAGGCAGATCAGGCTTGGATTTTATGCAACCGCTTGGGATATAAAAATATGCGTGTTCTAAAAGGTGGAATAAACCAATGGTTTACTACAATTATTAATCCGCTGAAACCAGAAGAAAATATGCCTGCCGCTGCGCATGAATTGTATGCAACAAGAAAAGCAGCCAGTATGTTTTTTGGGGTGGTTTATCCTGAACAAGTAAAAGTGGAAGCGCCTAAAATTGTAAAAGAGGCTCCAAAAAAAGTAATCACTGTTGAAAAGAAAAAGAAAGCTGCAGCCGAAGGCGGTTGTTAATTTTTAAAAATTTATAAAATATAATTTATGAAAGAATTAGAAAAAACCAAACGTATATCAATAGCTGCGACGCTTTTTATATTGGCAGTAATTATAGGACTTTTAACCTATAAAAGACCAAAAAACATCTATGCCATTAATACCAAAGACACTCTTGAAAAAATAACAAGTGAAAATTATTACATCACTTTAGAGGAGTTGAAAAAACCGGATTATGTTTTAATTGACATCAGAAATCAATATGAATTTGAAAAAGGCCATTTAGAAAACGCCATTAATATTTATGCCGCTGAAATTTTAAGCGAAGACAATTCAAAAGTTTTCGATGAATTGAAGGAAAGTAAAAAAACGGCTGTTTTATATGGAAACAATCCGCAGGAAGTGAATGCCCCTTTTCTTATTTTATATCAATTAGGCTATCACAATATTAAATTGTTGGCGATAGAAAACAGCTATTTGCAAAATAAATTGATCTCTAAAAATGTGGTCATAGAAAAATCTGAAGCCGATGTGGCCGCATTCATAAATGAATCCATTAAAAATGCAAATACCGCGGAAACTGTTAAAGTGGTGGTTGCACCGCCAAAAAAAGTAATTACCGTTGAAAAGAAAAAGAAAGCCGCAGCGGAAGGCGGATGTTAGTCCGGAACTAAAAAAACTCCTGATTTAAATCAGGGGTTTTTTTATTTATATTGATTATTTTTGCTAAACACTTCATTTAAAGACAAATATGATGAATACAGACAAAATGCTGTTAAGAGCCAAATTAAATGATTATTATGCTGAAATTTTTGAAAAAGAACTGATCGATGAAATTGTCGATTTAGGAATCTTCAGAACCATTGCCAGTGGTGAAACATTAATTGATATTGGCGATAAAATGACGCATGTGCCATTGATATTAAGTGGCGCCGTAAAAATTATCCGCGAAGATAAACATGGCGATGAAATAGCTTTATACTTTTTGGAAAGAGGCGATACTTGCGCCATTTCTTTCGTAAACTGCATTAACAACAGTCAAAGCATGTTTAGGGGAATTGCCGAAAAAGAAACCGAAGGAATATTTGTGCCAGTTTCTAAAATTGATGAATGGTTAATGAAATATAAATCCTGGCGTCATTTTATTATTGACAGTTACCATATGCGCTTAATTGAAATGGTAGAATCTATCGACAGTTTGGCATTTATGAAACTGGACGACCGCTTGCACAAATATTTAGTGGATAAAGTTAAAATAATGCAAAACAACACCTTAATTATTACCCATCAGGAAATTGCCGATGACATAAACACCTCACGCGTAGTGGTTTCTCGCTTGCTTAAAATTCTTGAAAACGAAGGAAAAATAATCATTCGCCGCAACAGAATTATCATTGAAAATATTTAAAATCAGCTTATCATTTTTAAATAATCAGTTTCGGAAATAATTGGAATTCCCAAATCGGACGCTTTTTCACGCTTGCTCGGACCCATATTTTCGCCTGCAATAACAAAATCCGTTTTCTTTGAAATGGAACTTGCCACTTTGCCCCCATTGTCTTCTATGGATTTTTTCAGGTCGTTTCTTTCAAAATGGGTGAATACGCCAGATACCACAAAAGTTTTTCCCTGTAAAATTGACGTTTTTCCAGCCTGTGATTCCTCAGTTACTTCCAATTGCACTCCGTATTTTTTAAGTCGGTAAATAAGTTCTATATTTACTGGGTTTTCTGAAAAATTAATGATGCTTTTTGCAATAATATCGCCAATTTCATCCACAGAAATTAATTCTTCAAAAGAAGCCTGCAATAAATTGTCAATAGATTTAAAATGTTTTGCCAACTTCTTCGCCACAGTTTCTCCAACATACCGAATTCCCAAAGCAAACAACACTTTTTCAAAAGGCACTTCTTTCGATTTTTCTATGCCTGCAATAATATTTTGTGCCGATTTTTCGGCCATTCGTTCCAAAGGAATAATTTGCGCTTCCCTTAATTCATATAAATCGGCATAATTATGCACCAATCCTTCTTTAAATAACAGTTGGATTGTTTCCGCACCCAATCCGTCAATATTCATCGCTTTTCTGCTGATAAAATGCTGAATTCGGCCTGTAATTTGGGTCGGACAACCATATTCATTCGGACAAAAATGTTTGGCGTCGCCCGCTGCCCTAATGAGCTCTGTGCCGCAATCGGGACAATGGGTAATGTATTTTGTGGGTTGGGAATCTTTTGGCCTTTTACTAAAATCTACCCCAACAATTTTGGGAATAATTTCTCCGCCTTTTTCCACATAAACGGTATCGTCAACCCTAATATCCAATTTCTCAATTTGATCGGCATTGTGCAGGGAAGCTCTTTTAACCACCGTTCCTGCCAATTGAACCGGTTCTAAATTCGCCACGGGCGTAATGGCTCCTGTTCGTCCTACCTGATAAGTTATCTTTTTTAAAATGGTACTGGCCTGTTCTGCTTTATATTTATAGGCAATGGCCCATCGTGGCGATTTTGCGGTATATCCCAGTTCATCCTGTTGCGCCAAACTGTTCACTTTTATCACCACGCCATCAGTTTCATAAGGCAATTTGTAACGTTTGATGTCCCAATTTTCAATAAAGGAAAATACTTCATCAATGGTTGAACACACTTGGAGCGTACTAGGAATTTTAAACCCCAGTTTTCTGGCCATTTTCAAAGTTTCAAAATGCGTTTTGTTCGGATTTTTATTCGCGACTATTTGATACAACAAACAATCCAGCGGGCGTTTGGCAACTTCTGCGCTGTCCTGCAATTTTAAACTGCCGCTGGCCGTATTTCTCGGATTGCTGAAAGGCTCTTCACCAATATCAATTCGCTCTTCATTCATTTTAATAAATCCTTCAAGCGGTAAAATTATTTCGCCACGAATTTCAAAATCATCAATCACATTCTCTTTTAAAACCAACGGAATTGACCGAATTGTTTTAATATTTGCGGTAACATCATCGCCCTCATATCCGTCGCCACGGGTAACGGCACTTTGCAAAATCCCATTGCTGTAACTTAAATTAATGGAAGCGCCGTCGTATTTTAATTCGCAAACATATTCCACATCTTCAGTACCAATAATTTTTTTAATCCGTTTTTCCCAGTCTAAAATTTCTTCTTTTGAATAGGAATTGTCCAAAGAATACATCCTGTTTTTATGGACAACAGTTTTAAAACTTTTAATGATTTCTCCTCCAACCCTTTGCGTTGGCGAATTTGGGTCGAAAAATTGCGGATATTCAGCTTCCAGCTTCTCCAATTCCTTCAATTTCAAATCGAATTCCAAATCGGAAATGGTCGGTTTGTCCAACACATAATAATTGTAATTGTGCTGATTTAATTCCTCCTTCAGCTGCTCAATTTTAAGTTCAATATTTTCGGCCATAGTCACTAAATTCTTGGCTAAAATAATCATATTTTTTGATTTTTTATTTATAAACACTTGTACTCCTTTCAACTTTTTTTGATTTTAAAAGTAACTTTTCGTATCTTTAATGGTAACTTTTGTTACTTACGATAATGATAATTATCATATAAACAGCTATGCCACTTAAGTAACTTTACATAAAAATTAGAACATATTTAAACAATAATAAAATTAAAGGACTAAAAATGAAAAACTTAGTAATTTTAGGCGCAGGCACCGCAGGCACAATGATGGCCAACCATCTTAGGTCAAAACTCTATCTTAATAAATGGAATATTACCATAGTTGATCAATACAAAACGCATTATTACCAACCGGGATTTTTATTTCTTCCTTTTGATATTTACAATGAAGACCAAGTTAAAAAAGTTGGTAAAAAATTTATTCCGAAGGATGTAAAATATATCCAAAAAAAAATTGAGAAAATCATTCCTGATGAAAATAAGGTTGAATTGGAAGGTGAAACTTTAAAGTATGATGTTTTAATTATTGCAACAGGTTGTAAAATTGCTCCCGAAGAAACCAATGGAATGATTGGCCCGCTCTGGAAAAAAGACATCTTTGATTTTTACACTTATGAAGGCTCTTTGGCTTTACGAGATAAATTAAGAGCTTGGCAAGGCGGAAAATTATTGGTTCATATTACCGAAATGCCTATTAAATGTCCGGTTGCGCCTTTAGAATTTTCATTTTTGGCCGATTCTTATTTCCGCGACAAAGGAATGAGGGACAAAGTTGATATTACTTATGTTACGCCGCTTTCAGGCGCATTTACAAAACCAACCTGCACCACCGCATTGAATTACCTTTTACAAGAAAAAGGCATAAAAATTGAAACTGATTTTGCCATAGAGCATGTAGATAATGACACCAAAGAAATTGTGGATTATGAAGGCAGAAGAATTCCTTTTGATTTATTGGTAACCATCCCAACAAATATGGGAGATGAAGTGATTGCAAAATCGGGATTGGGAGACGATTTAAATTTTGTGCCTACTGATCATCACACCTTACAGTCAAAAGCACATGAAAATATTTTTGTAATTGGTGACGCCACCAATGTTCCTGCATCCAAAGCAGGCGCTGTTGCCCATTTTGAATCGGAAACATTGGCAGACAATATTCTTTTATACATTGATGGCTATCCATTAAAAAAAGAATTTGATGGCCATGCAAACTGTTTTATTGAAACAGGAAATAACAAAGCGTTGCTGATCGATTTTAATTATGAAACAGAACCCGTGCATGGAAAATTTCCTTTCGCAAAAATTGGCCCAATGTCACTTTTAAAAGAAAGCGTATTAAACCATTGGGGAAAATTAGCCTTTAGATGGATTTATTGGAATATGCTGTTAAAAGGAATCTCAATTCCTTTTGTGTCGAGAAATATGAGTTTTAAAGGCAAAGTTTTTGACATTAAACCAGAAAAAAAATAATTATAAACTATAAAAACTAAATATTATGGCTGTAAAAACTATTGCAGGAGTTGAAGTAAAAGTCACTGAAGACGGATACTTGGAAGATATGACTCAGTGGAACGAAGAAATTGCAAAAGAAATTGCAAAAGAATTGGGTATTGAATTAACAGACAAACACTTTGAGGTTCTCAATTATTTACGCGACAGAACAATCGCTAAAGAAGCGTTAACCATAAGAAGCGTTGGTAAATCAGGTATTGTGGATATTAAACAATTATATGAATTGTTCCCAAAAGGACCTTTAAAATTCTCCTCAAAAATAGCGGGAATCCCTAAACCAACCAGCTGTATCTAATTTAAAAATCATTAAAATGGAAACAAAAGAAAAAAAACCATTAGAAAAAGTTTGTATGATTTGTGCTAAAGGGTCTTTAGAAGATGTATATGCATCATTAGTTATGGCAAACGGAGCCGTTATGGAAGGGATTGAAACAAATTTATTTTTTACGTTCTTTGGCCTTGAAGGAATCACAAAAAAATCGATGAATCACTTGCATACCGCTACAACCGGAAACCCAGCAATGAAAATGCCGGGCGGATTGCCATTTCCAACAATGCTGGGCGGATTGCCTGGTGTTGAATCGGCAGTGTCGGGTATGATGCGAAAACAAATGGATGAATTGGGAATGCCTCCTGTGGATGAGTTTTTAGAAATGATTACCGCTGGCGGCGGCACAATTTACGCTTGTAAACTTGCTGTGGATATGTTTAAATTAAAAAAAGAGGATTTATCAGATGAAGTAAAAGACATTATCACCATTGGCGAATTTTATGAGTTGTGCGATGGTGACAGAACCCAAATTATTTTTACATAACACCCAATAAACTTAAATTAAAAAAGGATGTTTTTTAGAACATCCTTTTTTAATTTATTTAAACAACAAAAACCAAACTTCTATTATTTATTGGTTCCTAATAATAATTAAAACGTCTTACTTTTGAAATGTAACGCGCCAACCTGATTACCTGATGTGTATAGCCAAATTCATTGTCGTACCAAACATATAAAATCGCGTTTTTTCCATCATTGCTTGAAATGGTTGCATAACTGTCGAAAATTGCCGGAGCGGCAGTTCCCACAATATCGGAAGAAACCAATTCGTTGCTTAAGGAATATTTAATTTGCTCCACCAAATCGCCTTCCAAAGCATATTTTTTCATCATTCCGTTAATGGTTTCCTTGCTTGCTGCATTTTCCAACCGCAAATTTAAAATGGCCAATGAACCGTTTGGAACCGGAACCCGAATGGCATTTGAGGTTAATTTTCCTTCAAAAGAAGGCAATGCTTTAGAAACTGCACTTCCGGCGCCAGTTTCGGTAATCACCATATTTAAGGCAGCCGCTCTGCCTCTTCTGTATTTTTTATGCATATTGTCAACCAAATTCTGATCGTTTGTATAGGCGTGAATGGTTTCCAAATGGCCGTATTCAACCCCAAAATTATCTTCAATAACTTTTAAAACCGGCGTGATGGCATTGGTGGTGCAGGAAGCCGCGGAAAAAATATCAACTTCATTCGGATCGTACTCCAAATGATTTACGCCGTGAACAATATTTGGCACGCCTTTCCCCGGAGCGGTCAACAATACTTTTGAAATGCCTTTGGATTTTAAATGCCGGCTCAACGCTTCTTTATCCCTAAAAGCGCCGGTATTGTCGATCACCAAAGCATCGGAAATTCCGTAAGCGGTGTAATCAATTTCTTCAGGCGCATTTGCGGAAATAACATTCACTGTTAATCCGTTGATAATTAAGGCATTTTTATCGATATCAATGGTTACCGTTCCGTGAAAATCACCGTGAACTGAGTCATTTCTTAACAAAGAAGCTCTTTTTTCCAGGACGGATTCCGTAATTTCCCCACGCGTAACAATCGCTCGCAATCTCATTAAATTTCCTTTTCCGGTGCGCGCCATTAATTCGCGGGCCAACAATCGGCCAATCCGGCCAAACCCATAAAGAACCACATCTTTTGGTTCAATGCCACCCGCATTTTTAGCCTCTTTCAATTTGTCTTCAACAAAATCTTTTATGGTAATTGGCTCATCGCATAAATGAAATTCGTACACCAATTTGCCAATATCTAATTTTGAAGGCGGCAAATGTTGGTTTTTAATTTCTTTTGCAATTTCCACAGCATCAAAAATTGAAATTGGTTTTTCCACAAAATCGCTGGCGTATTCTATCAAACTTAGAATTTCGCTCACGTTTCGATCATTTAATTGATTTCTGAATAAAACCAATTCTACAGTATCATCATACCATAAATCGCTAATAATTCTAATTAATTCAACTGCTGCTCTTCTTCTTTCTGCCTGAAAAGCAAGTTCTTTTTCGTAAAGTTCGTTAAATGACATATTAAAATTGGATTGTTAAAAATTTTAGCAAAAGTACCCATTTCAAACGATTTCGCAACACTTTTTAACATAAAAAATTCTTCAATAAAATCAAAAAAAAGACCGCTTAAAAAGCAGTCTTTTATCAAATTATCATCTATAAAATCATCTGAATATATAGCGTTCATGTTCACCTTTTAAATTCAGCATCTCTATGCGCAAAACATCATCGCTGGCTTTATTGGCAATCATATTGTTTACGTCGTTAACGGAATACACTTTATTATTGTCTATGGAAGTAATGACATATCCTTTTTTAACGCCATAATACAACAATTCTTTATTGGTGATCTCGGTAATTCTTACGCCGTTAGCAATGTTAAGTTTCTTTAATTCGGCTTTGGATAAATTTTCCAGAGCCAAACCCAAGGCTGATACTTTGGTAATTTCTTGCTTAATTAAAGTCACATTAACATTCCTGATTTTACCATTTCTTAAAAATGCGACATTAATCACGTCATTCGGTCTTTTTGTATTTATATAGCCGCTTAAATCGGCATAAGATGCAATTTTCACATTGTCTAACTTTACAATAACATCGTTGGCTTTTAATCCGGCTTTTTGCGCCCCTGAATTTTCAACCACATTAGAAATATAAAATCCGTTCGTATTTTCAATATTCAATTTATCGGCCAGTTCACTATTCAATTCAACGCCATTTACGCCCAAAATAGCCCTTTGAACATTCCCGAATTCCATTAAATCCTCAATCACCTTTTTGGCGATATTGGACGGAATTGCGAAAGAATACCCCACAAATGAACCTGTCATTGAAGAAATAGCCGTGTTAATTCCAATAAGTTCGCCCCTAATATTCACCAAAGCGCCACCACTGTTGCCGGCATTTACGGCTGCATCTGTTTGCAAAAAGGAATCTATATTGCTGTTGCCGTCCAAATCTCTTCCTTTGGCACTAATAATGCCCGCAGTTACTGTTGATGTTAAATTGTAAGGATTCCCGACTGCCAAAACCCACTCGCCCACTTTAACTCCGTCTGAATCGCCAAGGGTTATGTAGGACAAATCAGTGGCGGCAATTTTTAACAAAGCGATATCATTGGTAGGATCTGCGCCAATTAATTTGGCTTTATAGGTCTTTTTATTGTTTAAAGTTACCTCAATATCCGTCGCATCTTTAATCACGTGGTTGTTTGTGATGATATAACCATCAGCAGCGATAATAACGCCACTGCCCGTTCCTATTTGCGAATATTGTCTGGTTCCGTATTCCTGGCCATAAAAAAACTCAGCAAATGGATCTTGTATTGTTTTGTACATCGTGTTTTTTACGTGCACCACGGCATTCAGTGTTTTTTCGGCAGCAACTGTAAAATCGGTATTTTCTGCTGCAGCATACATGGCGTTGGAATAATTTGTTGGTATTGCGTTGAGCAAAGAATCAACCTTTTTTTCAAATTGAATCTGTGGTTTATCAAAAAATAACACATAGGCTCCTAAAGAAATGGCACCGCCCAAAGCTGCAATCAAAATCATGCTGACTATATTTTTCATCATCCAATTTATTTTTAATTTATTATTACAAAATTAATAATTTATTGCTTTTGAAAAATCGCTTTAACTGTTTGTTAACGCAGTTTTAACGGATTTTAACACCTTAATTTTTCACAAAAAATTTGTAATAAAACCATTCTGAATTTACTACATTTGCAGCAATGGAAATTCACTTTCACAAATATCAAGGCGCGGGAAATGACTTTATTATGGTCGATAACAGAAGTCTCGTTTTCCCTAAAAACAATATTGAACTCATTCACAAATTATGTGACAGAAGGTTTGGCATTGGGGCCGACGGATTGATTTTATTGGAGCCTTCCGAAAAACAGGATTTCACGATGGTTTATTTCAATGCAGACGGCAAAGAAGGCAGTATGTGCGGAAATGGCGGACGCTGTATCGTGGCTTTTGCGAAAAAACTCCATATCATTAAAAATGAAACCACTTTTGAGGCTACCGACGGATTGCATTTCGCCAAAATTGAAAATGATTTGGTAAATCTGCAAATGGCTGATGTTGAAAATATTGAAATTTATGATACACACACCTTTTTAAATACCGGTTCACCACATCATGTCAGTTTTTGCGATGCCGTCTCAAATCTGAATGTTGCCGAAATGGGATCAAAAATAAGATATGGCGCCCCTTATTTTGAAGAAGGCACCAACGTGAATTTTGTGGAACAAATTTCGGGGAATTCATTTAAGGTAAGAACTTATGAGCGCGGTGTGGAAGATGAAACTTTGGCTTGCGGAACCGGCGTTACCGCCGTTGCCATTGCCGCCAATAAAACCAATAAAACTTCCGAAGAAAAAATTTATATTGAAGTTTTAGGCGGTAAATTGGAAGTTTCATTTAAGAAAGAAGGCAACAGCTACAAAAATGTATTCTTAAAAGGTCCTGCCCAATTTGTTTTTGAAGGAAAAATCACTGTTTGATGGCAAATTTACAAGGCAAAAATTGCAACCTTCGCGCTTTAGAACCAGAAGATCTGGATTTTTTATTTTCTGCAGAAAACAATGAATCCTTTTGGGAAATCAGCAGTACACAAACCCCGTATTCTAAATATATTTTACAAAAATATATTGAAAATGCGCATCAGGACATTTACGAAGCAAAACAATACCGATTTGTGATTTGCAACAAACAAAATATTCCTGTGGGCATGATTGATTTGTTCGATTTTAATCCGCAACACAACAGGGTTGGCGTCGGAATTTTAATACTTCCTGAAAATCAGGGCAAAGGTTATGGTTCAGAAGCATTGAAAATGGTCATTGATTATGCTTTTACCTATTTAAACGTACATCAAATTTTTGCAAATATTATCGCCGACAACCACAAAAGCATCGCACTTTTTGAAAAATTCAATTTCAAAAAAATCGGCATAAATAAAGATTGGATTTTCGACAATACAAACTATAAAGATGAATTATTTTACCAATTAATTAAATCCTAAATGAATTCTAAAAAACTTTTACTGCTTATTATTGGTTTATTGCTCCTTATTGGCGGTGTTTTGGGCTTGAGCCTTTACAATAAAATATTTAAGGGCAACACTGTTGAAGAAGGCTATCTATACATTCCCACTGGCAGTAATTTTGAGGAAGTTGAAAATTTAGTCCGCCCGTTTTTAAAACGCGTAAAACCTTTTGTTTCGGTAGCCGAAAAATTAAATTATCCCGATGCCGTCAAGCCAGGGAAATATAAAATTTCAAAAGGAATGAGTAATTTTGAATTGGTGAGAATGCTTAGAAGCGGCAATCAAACGATGGTAAACTTATCTTTTAACAACCAGGATACTTTTGAAAAACTCGCAGGCAGAATTTCCCAACAAATTGAAGCGGACTCTCTATCGCTTCTTAAAGCTTTTACAGACAATTCTTTTTTAGAGGAGTCAGGGTTTAACGCCACCAACGCCATCGGAATGTACATTCCAAACTCTTATGAATTTTACTGGAATACGACCGCCGAGGATTTTAGAGCCAAAATGCTTAATGAATACACCAAATTTTGGGATGCCGCACGCTTAGAAAAAGCCAAAAAATTAAATTTAACCAAAAATGAAGTCATAACGCTTGCTTCTATTGTTCAAAAAGAGACCGCAACGGTAAATGAAAGGCCAATTGTTGCAAAATTGTACTTAAACAGACTGGCGAGTGACTGGCCTTTACAAGCCGATCCAACCATTATTTTTGCCCTAAAAGCAAAATTTGGGAATGATATGGTCATAAAAAGAGTTTTCTCCAAAGATTTGGACATTAACTCGCCTTACAACACCTATAAAAACACAGGTTTACCTCCGGGCCCAATTTCAATGCCAGATATTTCTTCCATTGAAGCGGTTCTTAATCCGGCCAATCACGACTATTATTATATGTGCGCCAGCGTTACAACTTTTGGAACTCATGAGTTTGCGAAAACGTTAGATCAGCACAATAAAAATGCAGCAAAGTATCAGCAATGGTTAAACAAACAAGGCGTTTACAGATAACTTGATACAATTTGCGAACAGCGCCAATTTGATTAGTTGAACACTGTTTTTTTTCTAATTTTATTTTTTTAATTTTAATGCAACGAATATGAATTTTTGTTAATTTTTTATTAAAAGAAAAGCCCATTTTGCAATTTTTCTGCTGTTTAAAAAATTTATTGTATATTTGCCTCAGAAATTTAATAGGCCAAACACCTTTAAATTATGAAAAAAATAATATTATTTACAAGTTTACTGACAGTAGGAATTTTTATATCAAGTTTTACCAAAGATAAAAAAGACCTAAACACTGCAGTATATTTAACCAACGAAATTACCACGGTTCCTACCGAAAAAGAAATTTCCCCAATTATAAAAAGCAACATTCCTTTTGTAAGTAAGTCCTTCGATGGCTTCAAAGAAGCTGTGGCTTTCAGGGAATCTGGCGGAAGATATGATGCAGTAAGTTCATTCGGTTATTTAGGTAAATACCAATTTGGAAAATCTACCTTGAAAAAATTTAACATTCACAACATTCAATTATTCTTAAATGATCCAGAATTACAGGAAAATACCTTTATGGCATATTGCTCCTTAAATAAATGGCTTTTAAAAGATGAGATTGAAAGCAAGGTTGGCAAAAAATTAAATGGGGTAGAAATCACTGAATCAGGCATTCTTGCCGCTGCACATTTGGCTGGAACAGGAAATATCAAACAATATTTATTGACAAACGGCAGGTATAAATTTAAAGATGCTTTTGGCTCTTCAATGCAACACTACCTAAAACAATTTGGAGGTTATGACACTTCAATTATTGAGGCAAATGAAAATCCTGCAGTAAAATAATTTGAATCAATTATTTGATTAAAAAAGGCCTAAATAATTTTATTTAGGCCTTTTTTTAATCTTTATGAATAATGAATATGGTGGGTCTTTTGTTTAAATCGGGATGTTCATTTTTCCAATCTTTAATCTCCAAGGTCTTAATGTATTCTGATGACAAAGTAATGTCGCAGGCAACACAAAGTTTTGTGGCGGGATTTAAGGTGCTTTTTAAATCGACAAATAATTTTTCATTTCTATACGGTGTTTCAATAAAAATTTGTGATTGTTTTTTTTCCTTCGACAATTTTTCCAGGCTTTTAATGGCTTCTTTCCTTTCTGAAGCTTCAATGGGCAAATATCCGTTAAAAGCAAAATTTTGACCGTTAAATCCTGAAGCCATCATTGCTAAAATTATTGAAGATGGACCTACCAAAGGAATTACCCTAATATTTTTTTGATGCGCAAGTTTAACAATTTCAGCACCCGGATCGGCAATTGCAGGAACGCCGGCTTCAGAAAGCAAGCCCACAGAAATACCTTTTGTACAAACATCCAAATAGGTATTAACTTCCAGTTGATCAGCATATTTGTCCAAACTAAAAAGTGTCAATGACGGTTGTGATTTTTCAGGCGCAATTCGCTTTATAAATTTTCGTGCTGTTTTTTCGTTTTCAACAATAAAATAATCCAGTTTTTCAATCATTTCCTTAACCAAAAACGGAAGCACTTCCATAGGCTCATTGTCGCCTAAAGTTGTTGGCAATAAATATAAATTTCCCTTTTTGTTATCCATCCGGATTTATTTTTTTTGCGATGATCTCACAAGCTTCATCTAACATTTTATAAACATTTTTAAATCCAAAATCCCCTCCTAAATAGGGATCTGGAACATCTAAATTCTCATTGGGAAACACTTCATTTAAAATCATTTTAACCTTAACAATGTCATCCTCATTTCTTGCCATTTCTATAACATCCCGATAATTTGCATTGTCCATTACATAAATTATGTCAAACGCATCAAAATCTTCCACCAAAAATTTTCTGGCACGCTGATCGGTAATGTCAAGGCCATTTATTTTGGCGATGGCTATAGAACGACTGTCTGGCTTTTCAGCAATATGATAGGCACCGGTACCAGCCGAATCTATAAAAACGTTAGCCCTAAAAAGTTTGGATTTTAAAATTCCTTCTGCCAATGGTGAACGGCAAATATTGCCGAGACAGACCATCAATATTTTAGTCATTTCAGCGTATTAAAAAGTAAGTTTTTTGGTAATATCATCCACATACTTTCTGAATTGCTTGTCTGTTTCTGTTAAGTTATCAACAGTTTTACAAGCATGAAGCACTGTGGCGTGATCTCTTTTCCCGATTTGGGAACCAATACTGGCCAATGAAGCTTTTGTCATTCTTTTTGCAAAATACATCGCCAATTGACGCGCTTGAACTATATGACGTTTACGAGTTTTTGACTGCAAGGTTGCCACATCCAATTCAAAATAGTTTGAAACAATTTTTTGAATATATTCAATAGAAACTTCGCGTTTTGTGTTTTTAACAAATTTATCTACAATTTGTTTTGTTAAAGCCAAGGTGAATTCCTTTCTGTTAAATGATGCTTGCGCAATTAAAGAAATCAACACGCCTTCTAATTCCCTAACATTTGATTTTATGTTTTTTGCAATATATTCTACAATTTCAAACGGCATTTCTACCCCGTCTCTGTACAATTTATTTTGTAAAATAGATACACGGGTTTCATAATCAGGCGCTTGAAGTTCGGCCGACAATCCCCATTTAAATCTGGAAAGCAAACGTTGTTCAATATCCTGCATATCAACCGGAGCTTTATCCGAAGTCAATATTACCTGTTTTCCGTTTTGGTGCAAATGGTTGAAAATATGGAAAAATACGTCTTGCGTACCGGTTTTTCCCGATAAAAACTGCACGTCGTCAATCAACAAAACATCAATCATTTGATAGAAATGAATAAAATCATTTCTTGAATTTCCTTTTACGGAATCTATATATTGCTGCGTAAATTTCTCGGAAGAAATGTACAGCACAATTTTATCTGGATATTTGTCTTTAATTTCAACACCAATGGCATGGGCCAAATGCGTTTTACCCAAGCCTACACCGCCGTAAATCAACAAAGGATTGAATGAAGTTCCTCCGGGTTTATTGGCAACAGCCATACTTGCCGAACGGGCCAATCTGTTGGAATCGCCTTCTATGAAATTTTCGAAATTGTAATTTGGATTTAACTGTGATTCAATTTTAACTTTTTGAATGCCCGGAATAATAAACGGATTTTTCAATTCGCGCTTATTAACATCAATTGGAAATGCAATTCCCTGAGGAATCATCGGATTTCTGTTTGAGCTAGGAATTTTTACGGTATGTGGATTGTTGCTGCTGTAATTGTTCTCCATACGAACATCGTAAATCAGCTTGGCATCTTCTCCCAATTGCTTTACCAAAGCAACCCTTAATAACTTAATGTAATGCTCTTCCAGCCACTCATAAAAAAATTTGCTAGGTACCTGAATTGTAAGTGCTTCACCAGATAGTTTCACCGGTTTGATGGGCTCAAACCAAGTTTTGTAAGCTTGTGGCTTTATGTTGTCCTGAATAAAAGACAGACACTCTTCCCAAACTGATGATGCAGTTTTACTCATTTTTTTCTTGAAAACAATTATAAAGTTAAAATTTAGTTGATTAGCTTAAAGCAATCTTTAAGCTATTTTTGGCTTTACAAAAATGTGAATAAATTTTAGCATAAAAAAATAAAATCACTATTGATTCCTATTTTTTTTTTGCGTAACATGATGGTCAGAAAATAAATAAAATGAAATCAGACAAAATTCAATTTAGAGTGCGCTATGGAGAAACGGATCAGATGGGTTTTGTTTACTACGGAAACTATGCCCAATACTTTGAAATGGGCCGTACGGAATGGCTTCGGAAATTAGGGATCACCTATAAAAAAATGGAAGAAGACGGCATTATGTTGCCTGTGATGAATTTAAACATAAACTATTTAAAGCCAGCAAAATACGATGATTTGATTACCTTAAAAACAACATTAACAAAAATGCCTTCCGCAAAAATTGAATTTTCCTATGAAGTATTCAATGAAGAAAATGAACTGTTGACAACGGCAAATACCACCTTGGTTTTTGTGAATATGAAAACCAACAAACCTACCCGGGCACCCGAATATATATTAAAAAAACTGAGGGATATTAACGCTTGATTTCCCGAATTTTAAGGCAGCGCAAATCGTTAAATAATTGAACAATTTTAGCCGCATTTTTTTTTCGGACAGCTATTAAAAAAGAACAGTTTAAATTCATTTTTTGGTCTAAAATTTCGAGATCATTTTCTTTGATAATTCGCATGACTTTATTCATATCGATATATTCAAAAGTCAATTGAAAAGAAACATTTACGGTCTTATCAACAATTTCAGCTTCATCCAAAATTAATTTCGCCGTCGTTTTATAAGCATTTATGAGTCCGCCAACGCCTAATTTGGTTCCGCCAAAATAACGAACCACCACAACCAATACGTTGGTGAGGTCTTTTGACAATATTTGTCCGTAAATGGGATTTCCGGCCGAGTTATTTGGTTCACCATCGTCATTAACCCGATAGGTTTTCTCTTCAACACCCAATTGCCAAGCATAACACCAATGTCTTGCAGCATGGTGCTTTTTCTTTAATTCTTCAATATGCATTTTAACGTCGTCCTCCTTTTCTATAGGAAAAACATAGCCAATAAATTTACTGCCTTTCTCTTTAAAAAGCGCATCGCCCTGAGCTACTTCGATGGTTTTATATGTGTCGATTTCAGAAATATCGTTAGTGTTTTAAATCACAAATATATCAAAAGCAAATTCCTAAATTTCCATTTTAATTTTAATATATTTGAAAAACCAAACGAAAAACCCATGAAAAAAACTGCAACCATCATTCTTTCAACACTTGTTTTAATGTCTTGTGATGCGAATGCTCCCAAAAAAGAAACTGAAAACACGAGACAACCCAATTCTTTTGCCATCGTTATACACGGAGGCGCCGGCGGCATTAAAAGAGAATATTTTACCCAAGAACAACAAGATGCTTATGCCGAAAAACTGCAGGAGGCGCTTGATGCCGGATATGCTGTTTTGGAAAAAGGCGGAATTTCTTTGGATGCCGTGCAGGCCGCCATTAATGTGATGGAAGATTCTCCGCTGTTTAATGCAGGAAAAGGTTCAGTATATAACAGTGAAGGAAATCAGGAAATGGATGCGGCAATTATGGATGGGAAAACATTAAAAGCAGGCGCAGTTGCAGGCGTTAACCACATAAAAAATCCGATTTTGGCTGCCCGCATGGTGATGGACAGTTCTGAACATGTGATGCTTTCCGGCAAAGGAGCAGAAATTATGGCTGAAAAATTCGGCATTGAAATGGTGGACAGCGCATACTTTTTTACAGAAAAAAGGTTGAATCAGTTGCGCGAAATTCAAGGAAATGAAAAAACACAATTGGACCATACCGCCTATTTGATTAAAAATGAGCTCATTGACGACCATAAATTTGGTACGGTTGGCGCTGTTGCGATTGATAAAAACGGAAATATTGCTGCGGGAACTTCCACCGGAGGAATGACCAATAAAAAATATGGCAGAATTGGCGATGTGCCAATTGTAGGCGCAGGAACTTATGCAAACAATTTAACTTGCGGCATTTCCTGCACAGGAACCGGCGAATATTTTATGAGAACTGTGGCAGGCCATGAAGTTTCAAGCTTGATAAAATACAAAAATTTAAGTCCGAAAGAAGCGTTGCATGAAGTGCTCTTTAACCAAATTGGTCCGCTTGGCGGCGAAGGCGGCATCATTTTATTGGATAAAAATGGGGATGTTCACTGGGATTTTAACTCAACGGGAATGTTTAGGGGATTTAAAAAATCGAGCGGGGAAACAAAAATTGAAATGTTTGAGAAAAGCCCCCTAACCCCCGAAGGGGGAATTTAAAAAGTAAAAATTGAAAGTTTTTTTATAATTAAAAAGCAGACTTCATTTACTTATGCAAGGGTTTTGGATATGATTAAAAGTTTAAAAAAAACCAAAATCAATTAGCTATTCACATAAATTTTCAAAGCGTCGTCTGAAATTTTCTGAATTTCATTGGGCGCTTTTTTCACTTCTGGCGCTTTTAATCCGTTTTCGAATTTTTTGTTTCCGACAAAAACGAAGGCTTCATCCCATAAATTTTCGCCCATAAAAGTTTGCAGGGTTTGTGCACCGCCTTCAATTAGGACGGATTGTATTTCATGTGCATACAAAACGGCACAAATTTGTTTCGTAAGGTTTTTGCTGAAATCCAGTTGTTCAAAATGGGTGTTTTTATTTAGACTTTTCTCAGGGATTTTTTCAGTCAGAACAATTGTTTTTACGCTTCCGTCGTATACATTATAATGAAAAGGAATTTTTAAGGATCGATCCAACACAATCCGGATTGGATTAAATCCAAACCAATTTCTTGCGTTTAATTTCGGATTGTCATTCAAGGCCGTATTGGTTCCCACCAAAATCGCCTGTTCTTGGGCACGCATTTTATGAACAATTTGCTGCGAATAAACGTTCGATATCCAATTTGGGGAATTTTCCGAAGTTGAATCACGCAATTTATCAATAAATCCGTCTTGCGTTTCGGCCCATTTCAATATAATAAATGGTCTTTTTTTGTTATGAAAAGTAAAAAAGCGCTTATTCAGATTTAAACATTCTTTTTCCAAAACACCAACAATTACCTCACAGCCATTGTTTTGTAAATGTAAAATCCCTTTTCCGCTCACTTTACTGTTGGAATCGACACTGCCAATGACCACTTTTTTGATGCCGCTGTCCACAATTAAATTGGCGCAAGGCGGTGTTTTTCCGTAATGCGAACAGGGCTCGAGATTTACATAAATGGTTGCCTGTTTTAGCAACGATTTGTCATTTACGGAATTGATGGCATTTACTTCCGCATGCGGTTCGCCTGCTTTTTGGTGCCAGCCCTCGCCTATTATTTTATCGTTTAAAACAATGACGCTGCCAACCAGCGGATTGGGATAGGTAGCGCCCAAGCCATTTTTAGCCAATTGAATGCAGCGATTTATGTATTTTTCGTGTATATTCACCCCACAAAAATAACATAATAAAATGACTCATAACAACTTTAAAATCAGAGAAATTCAACTGAAGGACAATCCAAAAATAGCCAAAGTAATCCGTAAAATTTTGATTGAATTTGGCGTTCCAAAAGTTGGAACAGCGTATGCCGATAAAATTTTGGATACTTTATATGAAGCTTATGACACCGAAAAAGCCATTTATTATGTGATTGAAAAAGAAGGCGAAATTTTTGGCGGTGCCGGCATTAAGCAACTTGACAATTTTGAAGGAAATGTTTGTGAGTTGCAAAAAATGTATTTTTTGCCTGAAGCAAGAGGCATTGGGTTGGGAAGCAAAATGATGGAAACCTGTCTGCAAAAAGCCAAAGAATTCGGTTTTGAACAGTGTTATTTGGAAACCTTGCCTTATATGGAAGATGCCAGAAAATTATACCGAAAAGCCGGATTTAAAGATTTGGATGCGCCGATGGGCGACACCGGACATTATTCCTGTAATTTGTGGATGTTAAAAGAGTTGTAATGCTGATACAGGAATTTAAACGTCATTTCTTTTCTGAGCTCTCCAATATTTATCCTGAAACTGAAATTCAATCATTTTTTACGATATTGGTTGAATTTAAGCTGCACTTATCCCGGATTCAATTGGCGCTGGAACAGAATTTTGAACTAGACAATGACGATTTTGAATTTCTGCAAAACGCTTTATTGAAATTAAAAAACCAGATTCCCATTCAATATATTACAGGCGAAACCGCATTTTACGGACTCATGTTTAAAGTCGATAAAAATGTGCTGATTCCAAGACCCGAAACCGAAGAATTGATGGAATGGATACTCCAAAACCACAAAAAGGACGATTCACTTAAAATTTTGGATGTTGGAACCGGAAGTGGCTGCATTGCCATTTCATTGGCCAAAAACCTGCCAAATGCAACAGTTTTTGCGCTAGATATTTCTGCGGAAGCCTTAACTATTGCAAAAAATAATGCGGCAATGAACCAAGTGACTATTGATTTTATACAGGCTGACATTTTAACGATTGAAAAATTATCAACTAATTTCAACATTATTGTCAGCAATCCGCCTTATGTTCGTGAATTGGAAAAAGCGCGAATGCAACAAAATGTATTGTCCAACGAACCGCATGTTGCCTTGTTTGTAAAGGATGAAAATCCGCTCTTGTTTTACGATAAAATTGCCGAACTGGCCAAAAAACATCTGACGGAAAATGGCGTTTTGTATTTTGAAATCAACCAATATTTAGGGATGGAAACTGTTGATTTGCTAAAATCAAAAGGATTTAAAAATGTGGAACTTAAAAAAGATATTTACGGCCTTGACCGAATGGTGAAGTGTTTGAAATTTTGAATTTTGGATTTTGGATTATATTGGGCAATTATGAAATTAAGGCAGATTTTAAAAAACTAAATGCAATGAATCTAATTGGCTAAAATCTTCTTGCCTCTCCAAGAAACTGCGTGTAATTAAAAGCTATGACACAGAGATTCACAAAGAAAAACACAAGGATTCACAAAGTAATTCTAACAAAAATCAGCTTATTTGTTTATTTCCTTTAAACGCAAGGAACACAATTGGCTAAAATCTTCTTTGTGCAACTTGGTGCCTCTCCAAGAAACTCCGTGTAATTAAAAGCTATTGTTACACAGAGATTCACAAAGAAAAACAAAAAGATTCACAAAGGTTTATTTCCTTTAAACGCAAGGAACACAATTGGCTAAAATCTTCTTTGTGCAACTTGGTGCCTCTCCAAGAAACTCCGTGTAATTAAAAGCTATGACACAGAGATTCAAAAAGAAAAAACACAAAGATTCACAAAGTAATTCTAACAAAAAATCAGCTTATTTATTTATTTCCTTTAACAAAGGGACGCGAAGAAAATAACGCAAGGGACGCAAGAAAATTAGCCCTTTTGAATCTCAATTTTATACGACTTCTCGTAAATCAAAAATCGTAAACCAATTCGCGTTAGTGATTGCAGTGAAAATCCTTTTTTGAGGTTTTTCTCCGAAAAAAAGATTGCAGCGGAAAGCACGACCGCTTTTTCGGCGGGAACGCCCAAAATATTATCTATAATTGTCAATTGTTATTTATCTTTGCCAAATGCGAATTGATATTATTACCGTTTCACCCGAACTGATTAAAAGTCCGTTTGAATATTCGATTATTAAACGAGCCATCGACAAAAATTTGGTGGAAGTTCATTTTCATGATTTGAGGAAATACGCGTTAAATGACTACGGAAAAATTGACGATTACCAATTTGGCGGCGGCGCGGGAATGGTTTTAATGATTGAACCCATTGACAAATGCATATCGGAGCTGAAAGCGGAACGTGATTATGACGAAATTATTTACCTGACGCCCGATGCGCCCACGTTGAACCAGCAAATGGCAAATACTTTGTCTTTGGCCGAAAACATTTTGATTTTGTGCGGACATTATAAAGGTGTGGATCAGCGTGTTAGGGAATTATTGATCACCAAAGAAATTTCTATAGGAGATTACGTTTTGAGCGGCGGGGAATTGGGCGCGGCTGTTTTGTGCGATGCCATTATCAGACTCATTCCTGGCGTTTTGGGTGACGAATCATCCGCCTTAACCGATTCGTTCCAGGACAATTTGCTTTCGCCGCCGGTTTACACAAGACCGGCTGAATATAAAGGGCTTGAAGTGCCAAAAATACTGTTGTCGGGCAATTTTCCCAAGATAGACGAATGGAGAAACGAACAAGCGCTGGAAAGAACAAAAAAAATTAGGCCGGATTTGTTGGAAGACTGATCTTTTTTATTAAATTTGCACACTCAAAATTAACCTCTGACGAAAATCGTGAATGTTGGTCATTGAAAAACCCATTAAAAAATTAACAATGGAAGATTTATTAAAATTTGTACAAGACAAATTTGTAACTGTAAATGAGTTGCCGGAATTTCAGGCAGGAGATACGATCACTGTTTACTACGAAATTAGAGAAGGTGAAAAAAAACGTACCCAACACTTTAGAGGTCCTGTAATTCAACGCAGAGGCTCAGGAAGTTCTGAAACATTTACCATCAGAAAAATGTCAGGAACCGTAGGTGTAGAACGTATTTTTCCGCTAAACTTGCCTGCAATTGAAAAAATTGAAGTTAACAAGCAAGGTAGCGTACGCAGAGCGCGTATTTTCTACTTTAGAGGCTTAACAGGCAAGAAAGCAAGAATTAAAGAAAAAAGACGTTAGTCCGATTTCCTTAAAAAATATAAAGCCCGTTTTGAAATTTCAAAACGGGCTTTTTGGTTATTAACATTTGTTAATAAGTCTGGTTCATATCTTGTTGAAAACAAAACGATTATATATTTGGAAAATAGAAATTTAGGTGTTTATTTTACAAAAGAATTAGCAGAGGGCTTAACATAAACCTTAAAATGAAAATTTTAAAGTTGAACGAAAAAACCTCAATGCGAAGTTCAATATGTTCTTGAACATAGTTTTTAAAACCGCGCTTTAACAAGTAATGTGCCCAGTATTTAGCATGAATAAATGGAACATGGTTTTAAAAGCATTTTTTAAAACAGCATCTTAAATCGGGTAGTTTTTAGGAATTACAACAAAGTTTTAGACACTGTTTTAAAAGAAACGTCTAATTTAATAAGAACTTGATTCGTAAGAAAACAAGTTACAGTAAAAAAATTTAAGTGTAGGTTATTCTTTAAGGAGCGTAACGAAAACGACTAAATATTTAACTGGTAACTTATTAAAAAAAGTGTTTCAGCAAATAGCCATAATACTGAGCAATCACTATTATGGCTTTTGTTTTTTTAGCAATTGCAATTTATGCAAAATTCACCTCCATTTTTTAGATTAAACACAAAATTTCACCCTTATTTATAACGTTTTCGAGGGCAATTTTTCCGCCATTATTCGCTATATTTGCGAAACGTAAAACGAAATTAATTTACCCTGCTATAATTTCTGAATTATTGATAATTATAGTTGTTAAAACACAAAAAAATTATGAGTAAAACACCTAAAATAATTTATACTAAAACTGATGAAGCTCCTGCTTTAGCTACTTATTCATTTTTGCCAATTGTTGAAGCCTTCACAAAACCGGCAGGCATTGAAGTTGAAACTAAAGACATTTCTTTGGCGAGCCGAATTTTAGCTTTATTCCCGGAATTTTTAACGGCGGAACAACGCGTTCCAGATACCTTGGCTGAATTAAGTGAATTGGTAAAAAAACCTGAGGCTAACATTATAAAATTACCCAATATTTCAGCTTCAGAACCACAGTTAAAAGCAGCCATAAAGGAACTTCAGGCGTTGGGTTACGCCATTCCGAATTATCCTGATGAGCCTAAAACGGCTGAAGAAAAAGACATTCAGCTAAGATACAATAAAGCGAAAGGTTCCTCTGTGAATCCTGTGTTACGAGAAGGAAACTCCGATCGCAGGGCACCAAAAGCCGTGAAAAATTATGCCAAGAAGAACCCGCATTCCATGGGCGCCTGGTCGGCAGATTCAAAAACACATGTGTCCACTATGAAAGGTGGCGATTTTTTCTCGAATGAAAAATCCATCACTGTCGCTGAAGCAGGTGATGTAAAAATTCAATTTACAGATCAAAACGGATCTGTGGCTGTTTTAAAAGAAAAAACAACTTTGCTGCCGGGTGAAATTATTGACGCCACTTTTATGAGTAAAAAGGCTTTGGTAAAATTTCTGGAAGAACAAATTAAAGATGCCAAAGAAAAAAATGTATTGTTTTCACTGCACATGAAAGCAACGATGATGAAAATATCTGACCCGATTATTTTTGGCCATGCGGTTACTGCTTTCTTTAAAGATGTTTTTGAAAAACACAGCGCACTTATTAAAGAACTTGGCGTTGACGTAAATAATGGTTTTGGAGATTTGATCAGTAAAATCCAAAGCTTGCCTGAAGCTCAAAAATCGGCCATTGAAGCAGACATAAAATCTTGTTTGGAAAATGGCCCTGCCATTGCCATGGTAGATTCCGATAAAGGAATTACCAACCTTCATGTGCCAAGTGATGTCATTATTGACGCTTCCATGCCTGCTATGATTCGCACTTCTGGCCAAATGTGGAATGCTGACGGTAAATTACAAGATGTAAAAGCGGTGATTCCCGACAGCACTTATGCTGGTATTTATTCTGCAACCATAGATTTCTGCAAGAAACATGGCGCATTCGACCCAAGAACAATGGGAACGGTTCCCAATGTTGGTTTAATGGCCCAAAAAGCGGAAGAATATGGCTCGCATGACAAAACCTTTGAAATTAAAGAAAACGGAACTGTTCAAGTTGTGGATGCTTCGGAAAATATACTTTTAGAAAACAAGGTTGAAAAAGGAGACATTTGGAGAATGTGCCAGGCAAAAGACTTACCAATCCAAGATTGGATTAAATTGGCAGTAAGCAGAGCCAGAGCAACGAATGTTCCTGCCATATTTTGGTTAGACAAAAACAGGGCTCATGATGCTCAGATCATCAATAAAATAAATACCTACTTACCAAACTTCGACACAACTGGCTTAAACATTCAGATAATGACGCCTGAAGAAGCCACTTTGTATACTTTAGACCGCGTTAAAAAAGGTTTGGATACTATTTCTGTAACAGGAAATATATTGCGTGACTATTTAACAGATCTTTTTCCGATATTGGAATTGGGAACCAGTTCAAAAATGTTATCCATAGTTCCATTAATGGACGGTGGCGGAATGTTTGAAACTGGCGCTGGTGGTTCTGCACCCAAACATGTGCAACAATTTGTTGAAGAAGGCCATTTAAGATGGGATTCATTGGGTGAATTTTTAGCATTGGCAGTTTCCTTGGAGCATTTAGGAAAAAACTATAACGTACCAAAAGCATTGGTTTTGGCTGAAACTTTGGATGAGGCTACAGATAAATTCTTAGACAACAACAAGTCTCCTTTGCGTAAAGTTGGTGAACTGGACAATAGAGGAAGTCACTTTTATTTGGCAACTTATTGGGCCCAAGCTTTGGCTTCCCAAACTAAAGATGCCGAATTAAAGGAAATTTTCACTAAAGTCGCAAAAGACTTGACAGTAAATGAAGCTGTGATCGTAAATGAATTAAACAGCGCACAAGGAGCACCTGTAAACATTGGCGGTTATTACAGAATTGACGATAATTTGGCTAATAAAGCAATGAGACCAAGCAAAACATTGAATACAATCATCGCATCAATAGCTTAGTAAATGTAGCTTCAAAAGCCAATTAATTTAGGTTTGAAAAGATTTCAAAAGAGATTTTTATAATTCGAAAAAAAAGCAAGAAATAAATTCTTGCTTTTTTTATGCATAAATATTACCTATTGAAATATGTTGACACAAAAAATTAAAACAAATCAAAAATTAGTATTTTTGAAAAATGGATTTCACAAAAACTACTGAGCAAGCCTCCAATTACAATCATTTGGAAAAAATGAATGTCACTGAATTGCTGACGCACATCAATTCCGAAGATAAAACCGTTCCCTTTGCTGTTGAAAAAGCGATTCCAGCCATTGAAAAATTGGTGCAGGAAATAGTGCAGCAAATGAAAAAAGGCGGCAGATTATTTTATGTGGGTTCGGGAACCAGCGGCCGACTGGGAATCCTGGATGCTTCTGAATGTCCGCCCACTTTTGGTGTTTCATACAATTTGGTTATCGGCATTATTGCCGGCGGAGACACAGCCATCAGAAAAGCCGTTGAATTTGCAGAAGATTCAACCACCCAATGTTGGAAAGATTTAAAAAGCCGTCACATAAACAACAATGATGTTGTCATTGGCATCGCAGCTTCCGGAACAACGCCTTATGTGATTAACGGCATCAAAAAATGCAATGAAAATGGTATTTTAACCAGCTGCATTACGTGCAATGTTGGAAGTCCACTGGCAAAAATCGCAAAACTTCCGATCGAAGTATTGGTAGGTCCTGAATTTGTGACCGGAAGTTCAAGAATGAAAGCAGGTACTGCCCAAAAACTTGTTTTAAACATGATTTCAACAAGCGTTATGATCCAACTTGGTAAAATAAAAGGCAATAAAATGGTTGATATGCAATTATCGAACGACAAGCTGGTGATAAGGGGAACAAAAATGCTGATGGAGGAATTGAATATCACGGAAGAAAAAGCTCTTGAGCTTTTGTCTAAATATAAAAACGTACGAGCTGCCATCCTAAATTACACAAATGGGAACAGATAGAAATGAATTGTTGAGAGGATTAAAATATGAATTGGCCACTTTGGCCCTTTTAATTGCGGCGCCAATTTTAATCACTATTGGGTTTAAAGCAATCAAACAGCAAAACAATTATTTATTTCTTATTGTTGGAATAGTGCTGGCCATAACCGCCATTGTTTTAGGTATTTTAGGCATTAAAATAATTTTAAATGCTTTTTTTAACAGCAAATAATGGGAATCGGTAATTTAAAAAAAATTACAAACTGGGAATTTTGGCCATCGTATCTATTTTATGTTCCGCTGTTGCCTTATGCTTTTTATTTGGCGATAAAAGCGAGAAGTTTTGGTTTCTTTTCAGCCGTTAATCCGGGAATAGAAGGATCAGGAAACGGGTTGGAATCAAAATACAAAACCATTCAATTGCTGCCTTCCAACTTTTGTCCGAACACTATTTATGTGGAAAAGGAAGAAAATATTCAAGACATTTTATCAAAAATCACCAAAAATAACATTGAATTTCCTTTAATCACTAAACCGGATATCGGTTTTAGAGGATTGCTGGTCACAAAAATTAAGGATAAAAAAGAACTTTTTATTTATCTTAAAAAATACAATTCCGTCAATTTAATTATTCAGGAATTTGTGGATTATCAACATGAATGCGGCATTTTATATCACCGGATTCCGGGCGAAAAAACCGGAAAAATTACTTCGGTTACGATTAAAAAATATTTAACGGTTATTGGCGACGGAAATTCAACACTTTTGGAACTTATTGTGAATAACGAAAGGGCCAAACAATATTCGGAATATATTTCTGAAATAAATAAAGAAAGACTTCAAATGATTCCAACATTGAAGGAAGAAGTGGTGCTTAACATCATTGGAAACCATTCCAAAGGAACTCAGTTTATTAACGGCAATCATTTGATAAATAGCGAATTGACGTATTTTTTAGACAACTTAAATGCCAAAATTGAAGGCTGGAATTATGGAAGAATCGATGTAAAGTACAACAATTTTGAAGAATTGTTGCGGGGCGAAAATTTAAAAATTATTGAAGTTAACGGCATTATTTCTGAGCCCACACATATTTACGATCCTTCAAAAGGAAGTTATTTTATGGCCCTAAAATCCATCAAAAATCATTGGAAACTTATCTATCTCATTGGCGTAAAAAACAAAAAAATAAACAAGGGAAACTACACCAATTTAAGTTACCTGATTTCAGTTTATTTCAACTATAAAAAGTATTTAAAAAAGGTAAGCGAATTAAATGCTAACGCGACAAATTCATTTTAGGTGTGGTCGGATTAAATCCGAAATCGGCATCAGGAAGCGCAATTCCAAGCTGGGAAATAACATAACCCACACTCGCAAAATGATGAATTGCGTGGCTGTGCGCCTGAATTAAAATGCCGCCCAAGGTATAATTTGCGGAAACAATGCCCAAGCCCAAATCATCGGTGACCATCACAATTTTATTAAAATCTGCATTTTCCAGCAATTTTAAACGACGTAAAATTTCTTCAAAATAAGCAATGCCATGCAGCGTGTAATTTTCAGTCAATTCGTTTCTTTTCCTGTTGATTAGATTGATATTGCCAGATTCAATTCCGTCTAAAACACAATCAAAAACATCTAAAATATGGCGCATATGAACGCCAATACTTGAATAATATGGCGCAATGGTTTTATTGTTGTATTCGTTGTCGGTAATGCAATTTAAAAGTTGAATTCCTCTTTGCAAGTTTTTTTCAATGGCGTCAATCATATGGAATAAAAAAATTTGGTATATTATAATTTAACCTATTAGTTTAATCAGCGTAAAAATTCCCAACGACAAAAATAATAAACTTAAGATAATATTGATGTTGGTCGCAATGAATGAAATTTTCTTACTGATTACATTTGCGAAAAATATGTAGGTGTAAAACAATAAAAATGAGCCTGTTGCCGCGCCAAAGATAAATAAGAAAATATAAGGCTGCTCAATAATTATTTTATTGACAGAACCCAAATAAATGCTGATTCCCAAATAAAACGGAATGGCCAGCATATTCACCGAAGACATCGCCATTCCTTTAAAAAAATAATTTCCTTTGCTGATTTTACGCTTTGCTTCCATTTTTTTTCGGGAAAGCAGAAAGAAAAAAATTGCCAAGATGAAAAACACAAAAACGCCGGCCATTTTTAAAGCCGCAATAACTCTCGGATTTTCAATGAGAAAATCGGCAAAAAACAACGCGATTCCCGCCTGAAAAAAAACAATGGCCGCCGCACCCAAAGCAAATTTTACGCTTTCTGTTTTGCCCACATTCAATCTGGTTTTTAAGACAGTCATATTCAGCATTCCCGGAGAAATTAATCCGAAATACGCCATAATTAAACCATAAAAAACGTGAAGAAAATAGTTCATTGTTTTGAAAAGGTTAAAAGTTAAAGGTAATATGTTATTCGTTTTTTAAAGATCTTTCTAATTTCAAATTAAAAAAAATCAGGGTACCTGATACTAAATTCGCGAATCATTTTTTGCAGCATAATTGGTGATAAAACTATTGATGTCTTTTGAAATATGCAATTTATTAATAAGCAAAAAATAAAACACGGAAATAATTACGCCTTTAAGTCCAATATTAATAATGGGATGAAAGCTGAAATTCCAAAAATAAAAAGCAACGAATATTACCGAAATAATGACTGCCAATTTAATGGTATTAACGTCAAAAGGCTGAATTTTAAATTTCGATTTTAGATAAATAATTTTTGCGATGCTGTACACAACCACCACAATAAGGGTCGCTATTGCAGCTCCGTTGATGCCAATTAAATCAATTAACCACTTGTTTAAAAGGACTACGCTGACAGCCATAGCCAAGGATAAATAAAAAAATATTTTGTAGTATTTTGAATTTATCAAAATTGCATTTCCGGTTCCCAATGCCAATTCCATAAGTTTTGAAAGCGAAATAATCATCACAACCCAAATTCCCTTTGTGAATTCCGGTTTGTTAATTAATTTATACAAATCTGCTATATTTAAATTGATCAATAAAAAAAACAGGCCGCCAATAACCAATAAATTTATGGAGGTTTGTTTGTATAATTTTTCAACTTCACCTAACCTGTTTTCATTCATATCCTTTGCTGTGATTGGGCTTGTAATTTGTTGCATGGCACGCGTGGGAATCCCAATAACGCTTGCGATATAAATTCCCACTGAATAATAAGCAACTTGCGCTATTTGTTCCATTTGGGGAATCATAAACTTGTCAATTTCAAGCAAAACCCCTGCGGCAGATCCTGCTACAATAATATACATGGAAAAGGAAATTATTTCTTTTAAATTTGTGGGAAGTGTAAATTTAAACGAAGGCTTATACACCTGAAATGCATAGATCATCATAATAAAAGTGCTTATTCCGTACACAATTACAACCCCATAAATAAATTGTTCGTTTGTAAGCCATTTAAAAAATACGGCAAACAGCAAAAAAGTGGTACAAATGCGAGGAAAAATTTCTTTGATAAAATTTCCGAAAACAGAATTTAGCTGCACTTTAGTCCAAGAATAAAAAACCTCAAAATAGCCCATAAAAATGGCCAGCAAAAAGATGAGATAGGTATATTTTTTAATAATGGGGTTTTCCATAGAAATCCAATCCGCAATGTTTTCATAAATAAGCGCCCCAATAAAAGCCAAAGGAATTATAACGAATAAAGGCAATATGAGTGTTGTGGTCAAAAAACCATCTTGCTCAATTTTGGTTTGATAGGAAGAATAAAACTTAACAATGGTATGTTGCATGCCAAAAACAAGCAATGGCAAAATAATATTTGCTGCCGAGAGCAAAAAGGTAATTAATCCAAAATAATCCTCATGCAAAAAATGCGTGTACAAAAACAACACATTGATGCCGCCAACCCCAAAACCCAAAAATATAATGAGCGTGTTAAAAAAAGATTGCTTTAAAATAATTCCCATTACAACAACTTAAATATTTCATTATAAATCTTCTCCCCTACATTTTCGCCGAATAAATCCAAGTCAAAATCAGCGGTTGATTTTTGATAGTTTTTAAAAGCCTGAAACATTTTTTCCTTGTCACTGCCCACAATTTTTGCAAATCCGTTGGCGACCAATTCCACCCATTCCGTTTCTTCCCTGGCAATAATACAGTGTTTTTTATTGAAAAAAGCTTCTTTTTGAAGTCCGCCGCTGTCCGTAACCACCAAATTACATTTTTTCAGCAATTCCAGCATATCAAAATATCCAACCGGATCAATTATTTGGATGCCATACGTTAAGTTATGCTGATTTAAAATGGCTTTTGTTCTTGGATGCAAAGGCAAAACCACTTGTTTTTCTTTACTGATTAATTGCAAACCTTCAAAAATTTCTTTTAATTTTTCAAGATTGTCCGTATTTTCTTGACGGTGAATGGTTGCCAGCACAAATTCATTCGGAACTAATTTTAAACGAGAAATGATGGACGATTTTTCTGCAGAAATTTTTCCGTAAAATTCAACGGCATCTTTCATAATATCACCGCATTTCACAACTTTTGCCGGCAGATTTTCAAACCCTTCTTTTTTTAAATTTTCTACGGAGGTGTCTGTCGGACAAAGCAATAAATCGGAAATTCTGTCGGTTAAAATTCTGTTGATTTCTTCGGGCATTTTCATGTTAAAAGAGCGCAAACCGGCTTCCACGTGAACAACCTTAATATTCATTTTTTTGGCAGCCAAAGCGCCCGCCAACGTAGAATTTGTGTCGCCGTAAACCACCACCAAATCTGGTTTTTCCTTCATTAAAACCGCTTCAATTTCAACGAGCATTTGTCCGGTCATGGCGCCATGGCTCATTCCATTTATTGCCAAATTGTATTTTGGCTTCGGGATTTCCATTTCTTCAAAAAATATGTCGCTCATATTGGTGTCATAATGTTGTCCGGTATGAACAATCACTTCCTCAACAGCATGGTATTTCGCGATTATACGGCTTAAAACGGCCGCTTTTACAAATTGTGGCCGTGCGCCCAATATGATTACAATTTTCTTCATTCAGTCATTTTATGTATCAGTTCCGAAACTTTTTTTGTCAATTCCTTCCTGTGAAATTGCGCAATATTTTTAGATTCAACGGTTAAATTTCCCTGCTTAAATTTAAGATATAAATTCAATATAGCTGTTTTTAGTCCAACTTTATCATTAAAATCAATGACCATTCCTGAATTGGTTTCCTCAATTATATCCGCCAAATCTCCATTGATTGGAGCGATTGCGAGAATTGGACGTTTTGCCATTAAATATTCAAATATTTTTCCGGTAATAATGGCTTTGGCACTTGGGACATTGTTTACGATGAGCAGCAAAACCTGCGATTTCTGCTGAAATTCAACCACTTTATCGTGCGTCACATAATCAATGACCTGAATATTTTTTGAAAGCCGAAATGTTGAAATATCCCGGATTACGGAGGCATCCGCCTGGCCAATCAACTTCAAATCAAAATCCTTTGAAAATTCCTCATTTTCTGAAACAATTTCCGACAAAACTTCCCACAACATTTTCGGATTTCTGTCTGCGTTCATTAATCCAATGTGCGTAATCGTAAATTTTGCATCCAATGCAACGTTTTCATTTGTCAGCACTTCATCAAAACCATTTGTTACAGTGATTACATTGCTGTTATATAGATTGAAATTCTCTTGCATGGTTTTACCGACAACCAAAACTGCATCCGCATTTTTCAACACCTCTTTTTCTAAAGAATGGTGTTTTTCAATGGCCTTTTTAGTTAAAGGCAATTGCTGAAAATAATCAATTTCTGTCCATGGATCCCTGAAATCGGCAATCCACTTTATATTCAGTTCTTTCTTCAAATTTAAACCAATTAAGTGCATACTGTGCGGCGGACCGGTGGTAATGACAACATCTATTTTGTTTGCTTTCAAATACTTTTTTAAATAACTGGTTGATGGTTTTACCCAAAATTTACGGGCATCGGGAATAAAATAATTTGCGCGAATGTATTGCAATATTTTTCCAAAAAATGAAGGATTTGCATTTAAAAAACCGGCACTTTCCGTTTTCTTTTTTCCGAAGAAAGCAAACAAATTATTGGGTTCCCAAATGGGTTGTGTTAAAATTTCTATGCCTTTTGGAATATCATGAACCAACGATGCGTCTAAAATTGGATAATTGGGATTTTCGACGGTGTAAATGATGGGCTCAATGCCAAAATCCCTGAAATATTTCACAAACTTAAGCCAACGCTGCACACCAGAACCTCCTGCCGGAGGCCAATAATAGGTTATGATGAGCGCTTTCTTCATTATTTAGGTAGATTTTCGTATAATGCAATTAATTTTTCTGAGGTTTTTTCCCAACAAAATTCTTCTTCCACAAATCGTTTTCCATTGCTTCCCAAATAATCTCTCAATGCCTGATTATTGTATAATTGCAACACTTTATCCGCAAAATCCTGCGCATCCTTTTCTAAATGCACCAAGCCTGAGTTTGTTTTTTCAATTAAATTTTTCTGTGCAATGGCATCACTCACCAAAACAGGTTTTCCAAAACTCATATATTGAAAAAGCTTGTTGGCGTAAGCCACATCGTGCTGGATATTTCTGTTCAAGGGCGAAATGCATACCGCACTTGCCACAATATAAGAAGGAAACAAGGTTACATCTTGCCAACCTTTAAAATCGACATGATTTTCCAACTTTAAATCAATTACCTGCTGTTTCAAAATTGGATCCGTAGAACTAATTCCAACAATGACCAACTTAACATTTGGGATTTTTTTCTTTAAAATTATCAAAGAATCAATAGCTGTTTGAAGTCCGCGACGCAATCCCGTATCGCCTAAATATAAAATCACAAAGTCATTTTTGTACATATCCACAATCAAACCATCAATTACAGCATTTTTATAAAATGACTGATGCACCGTGTTTGGGACCAACACAATTTTATTGCGGGCAATTTGCGTGCGCCCAACAACCTCATCTATAAATTCTTGTGAGACCGTGATAATTTTGTTTGCTTTACCAATAAATTCTTCTTCTTTCCGTTTCCATTTTTTGGGAGAAATCAGCTGTTTTCCTGGAAACTTTTGAAGATGCGCATACAGTTTCATGATTTCGGGCATATTGTCATGCAAGTCCAAAACCGTTGGCAATTCGAATGATTTATTCGCCTTAAAAACAGCGCCAGCAATTCGCATATCGTGAATATGAATGGCTTCAATAGTGTTCTTTTTTAAAAAATGGGTAATTTTATTTGCCATCATTAAAGTATAAAAAGGAAAAGTATGGGCCAATGCCGATAATTTGTATTCCAATTTATTGGATTGATAACGCTTTACTTGAATACCTTTAATTAAAACATCACCTTCATTTTTATTGTATTTCAAACAAAATAAAAATACTTCATGCCCTGCTTTAATTAGTGAAATTGCTTCATTTTCGACCCTTGGATCGGGCGGAAACGTTTTGTCCAAAATCATTCCGATCCTCATAGCAACTATTTTTCTGCGTACACTGCGTAGTAACGAGGCGTAAATTTTCTTAAAATTGGCCTAAATCCAATTTTATTAACAAGGCTTGTCCATTTTTCTTTCTTTTTAATTTCCCAGCCCGTTTTTTCAATAAGCCAATCAAATTGCCAATCTTCAAACTCATGGTAATGTCTATCCCACATATCCGTTTTGCTTCTATAGGCCTTTGCAAACCATAAATTTAATGGAATTGTGGTAATTAATTTTTTGGCCTCAATTGCTTTTAAAACAGCGTATGGTGACAATAAATGTTCAAAAATTTCAAATGCCGTAACAGCATCAACCTTATACTTTTTAACAATTTCCGGCAGTTCGTCTAAATCTTCCCCAGAAGTATTATAAACAGTATATCCATTTTGCTCCATAATTTCGGTAAATGGATTGCGCACTCCTAAATCTAAAATAGTTGCTGGCGCAGGCAATACACTTTTCAAAAAATTAAGTGTATTATGATATCTTTTTAATGGTAAAGTATTATGCATCAAGTAAATAAATAAAAATTAAACTCTTTGACAAGGTATTGATTTAATTATACATAATCAATAAAAATATTTCCCCGGAATTATAACTTTTACACAATAAAAAAGGTGCCAAATAGCACCTTCTTCTTTTTCATAACAAATTTACCCTTTTCAAATAATTTTCCTGCGATTGAGTTGAATGATGCGAATTTACATTGAATATCTATTAATTAAAATGCTTAATTTACAAGCGTGCATATTTTAAACATGACAGTACTTTATAAATTTATAAGCGTTATATTTGATAATTAATAATGACCTTTTAATGCATAAAATTGCTCAAGTTTTTATTGTATTATTGCTTTTACAGACAAATTTATTCGCCCAAATTCCTGGATTAACGCAGTTTACAACAAATAATGGCTTACCAAGTAATACCATTTATGACATTGTTCAGGATGAGAATGGTTTCATTTGGTTTGCCACTGATTATGGCATCAGCAAATTTGATGGACTAACTTTTAAAAATTTCACGGTAACTGACGGGCTTCCGGGAAATGAAATTTTATCATTTTACAAAGATTCTAAAAATAGAATTTGGATGACGGCATTTAACGGAAATGTTGGATTTATTCAAAATGATCATTTTTACAATAAAGACAACCTTGCTTTTTTAAATAAATTGCAATTCCCTAAATTTATTGATGATATTTTTGAGGATTCAAAAGGGAAAATATGGTTTAGTCAAAATTCAAATACCGTTAAGGTTCTTCAAACAGACTTAAGTATTAAAAATTATGCTGCAATTAATGATATTAAATTAAAATGCACCACTTTTATTATCGAAGATAATCATCAAAAAGTACATTTGGTGACTGCCTATAATGAACAAAAAAAAATTATTATTATTTCAAAACCTATTACGGAAAAATTTAAATCCCAAAGATGGGAAACATTTAATCGCAAAATATTTCCAAAAATTTCAAGAGAAAAAATTATTAATAATTATGGGATACTTCTTAGAAATGAAGATGAAATTATTAAAAACATTTCCCAATATTTAATCCAAGAGAAAAACAATTTTCTGGTTAGAACTTATAAAATCGGAAAAGATTATTGGGTTACAAATTTAAATAAAGGAGTGTATATTTTCGGCGTGTCGGATAATTATCACGACCCTAAAATAATTTTAAAAAATATACAATCAACGCGTGCTTACATTGATTCTGACAACAACATTTGGGTTGGCAGCCAATCAAATGGCATATTTCTTTTCCCAAATCTTAACGTCAATGGAATTCAATTTGAGAACCAAAGAAAAAATGATTTACATTCAGTAAGCTTATTTCAAAACAAATTGGTTTTAGGGAACCAACAAAGCGAGGTTATCATTTTAAACCAAGAAACCTTGCAAACAATTACCACCATAAAATTAGATAAAATTGCAAAAAGAATAAAACAATTAAAATCTCACAATAATCTGCTTTTTATTTTGGGCATTAATAGTATTGATCAATTAAATTCAAATTTAAAGCTAGTAAGCGTCAAAAACATGTACGACGCCGATTTTTTAAAAACCAATTTAAAAACCTTCAAATCCCTTTCAATTGTTGACGATAAAATTTATACCGCCAATGCCAATGGAGTTGCCAAAATCAATAGTGTTTCATTATTAACCGAAAAATTATGGGACCAAAGAAGTACTGCTATTTGTTACGCCGGAAATGACAGTCTTTGGATTGGCACAACCAAAGGTTTATACCTTCAAACTGCAGGCATAACCAAAAAATATGATATTGGAAATCTATTCAATGCAAACACTATTTACGCTTTGGAAAATACCAACAAAGGATTGATGGTTGGGTCGAATGCTTATGGTTTAGGAATTTTAAAAAACAGAAAATTTAAAACAATTTCTAAAGAAGACGGATTGTTGAGCAATTATATAAAATCTATTTTTATAGATGCAAAAAATAATATTTGGCTTTCCACAAATTTGGGATTAAACCGGCTAGAGCTAGACGGCAACAATAATTTGGTTCGTCTTAAAACTTACACCATTTCGGACGGGTTGTACAGCAATGATGTCAGGGCTTGTTATGTGCATAAAAATAAAGTGTATGTGGCAACTTCAAATGGATTGAACATTATAGATATTTCAAATGAAAAAAAATCAATTTCTTTACCGAGAATTCATATTAACGAGGTGCTGCTGAACAATAATATTATTGAAAAAAGAAACAACCAAACATTTGATTTCCAATCCAATAACATTCAATTTAATTTCTCCGGAATATCTTTTAAAAGTTTGGGAAACATTATGTTTAAATATCGATTATTGGGGCTTGAACCGGATTGGATTGAAACCAAAAACAATACAGTAAGATATTCTTCATTACCTCCAAATAACTATACTTTTGAAGTAAAAGCAATCTCAAAAAACAACTTGGAAAGCAGCAATCCCTCCTTATTTATGTTTACCATAAAACCACCCATCCACAAAACTTGGTGGTTTATTATGATTGCGGCAGGAACCATAATATTGTTTGTCATTTATTTGTTTTACCGAAGAAATCTGAAAATTAAACAGGATGAAAAAATCAAAGAAAATATTTCCAATCTGCGATATAAAGCTTTAAATGCGCAAATGAATCCTCATTTCATCAACAATTTGTTGGTGAACATTGAAAACTTGGTCAATAAAGGTGCACTTGAAGAAGTAAAAGGCAGTTTAAGTAAATTTGCCGAATTGGTAAATTTAATTCTTCAATCAACCAAAGCAAACCTTATTAATTTAACGGATGAAATTGAAATGGCAAAGCTGTATTTGGAACTTCAAAAATTGAGATTCCATAAAAATATCACTTACACCATAAATACAGAAACAATTTCACAAGAAGAATTGGAAAATATTTTGGTTCCTCCTATGATTTTGCAACCTATCATTGAAAATGCATTTAAACACGGTTTTAAAAATGACGGCAAAACAAATTGCATTTGTGTTGACTTTAAAATTGAAAATGAAGAATTTCTAATCTGTGAAATTTTGGATAACGGCGTTGGAATCCAAAAAAATGAAAATTCCACAACATCAAACAGTTCGGGAATCTCATTTTCAAATATTAATGAACGGCTTCAATTGATTAATGAATCTAAAAGTGAAGAAAATTTGGTTATTATTTCAAATGTGACAGATGAATTCAATACCTTAGTGGGATTAAAAGTAACCTTAAAAATACCCTTAATAAGTTTTTAAATCATCTCTATGATAAGTGCCATAATTATTGAAGACGAGAATGCTGCCTACCAGCATCTCAAAAATATTTTAGAAAGAAACTATGGCTCCCAACTTGCTATTGTTGGTCATGAAACTGGGGTGGAAAAAGGAATTAAATTGATAAATGACCTAAATCCCCAATTGGTATTTTTGGACATTCAATTACAGGACGGCGACGGTTTTGAAATATTGGATCACTTTTCAAATACTTCTTCATTTGAAGTCATTTTTACAACCGGACTTAAAGATTACAAAGAGAAAGCAATGGATTATTTTGCTTTTTATTATTTAAATAAACCGATACAAGAAGATCAATTAATTGCTGTTCTGGATAAATTTTTAGCAAAACAAACGGCTTTTAATACCGAAAAATACCTCAATTTTAAAAATCAAATGGAAAACAAACATCATAAAATCTCTCTTCCAATGAAGAATGGAGAATTTATTATTGTTGACATAGATGATATTTTATACTGTGAAGCAGATGGCAGTTATACCAATTTTTATACAAAAGACAATAAAATTTACACAACTTCAAACAATTTAAAAAAAGTGGAAAGTATTTTAACGCACGCCACTTTTTTTAGAATACACCGTTCAACCCTTTTAAACTTAAAGCACATAATTCAATACAACAATACAGGAGAACTTTTGCTTTCAAACAAAAAAAGGCTGTTGGTTTCTTCAAGAAATAAAACAAATTTTTTAAGAATTCTAAAATTGATGAATTATTCTGTCAGTTAAACTTTCTTTCTGTCCACAAAAAACCAACCTGCAAAAATAATCAGAAGCAATCCGTATGAAATTAAGGTTATGGTGCTTCCTTGTTTAATGACGGCGGGTTCAAATTTAAATTCAATTTTGTGCTTTCCTTTTGGAATTTCCATTCCGCGCAACACATAATTAACGCGATAATGCGGTGTTAAATTTCCATCAATATAGGCGTTCCAGCCATCTTTGTAATAGATTTCAGAAAAAACGGCAAATTGATTTGCATTTGAATTGAAATCGTAAACCAGATTATTTAATGCGTAGGATGTTAATTGAATCGTTGCTGTTGAATCTTTCGGGTAATTTGCATTAAAACCTTCGGTAACAAATCTTTTGTCAATAACGGCTTCCGTTTTAGTTTTTAAACTGTCCAATGCCAATATTTCTTCATTTGCATTGTCAACAATTTTAATGGTATTTACCAGCCAGGCATTTCCGTTTGGATTTGGATTTTGTTGGACCGTTTCGCGCCGACTTCCATCTTCAAAAATAAAATATTTGGTGTTCAGCATATTTAACACTTCAATATTGTTTTTCATAATGTGAAAATCGTACAACTCCTGATATCTTTCCAATTTTGCGGCGTGATAACCACCGATGGAATTGTGAAAATAGGAAGTGCTTCCGTCATTCATTGGATCAACCATAAAATTGGCAACCCTGTAATAACTTTTATCTTTTAATATCTCCTGATTAATTTCTGAAGCCACAAAAGGTTTGTCTATTTCCCTTGCATTTTGAAAATCGGCATTGTTTACATAACGTTTATCCACCGATACCAAATCAAATAAAATTAACACGGCCAATATTAAAACGGCATAATTTTTATTCAATTTTTCTTTAATGAATAGCCACAAAACGCCAGCAGATAAAGCAACAAAAATAAATGTCCGTAAACTGTCAGAAAAGAAAATCGCTTTTCTGTCGGCAATAATTGCCTCCAACAAACCGGGTAACAATTGGTCGTAACCTGCATCTCTTGAACCTTCAAAACCAAAAAGACTGGTGCCAAAAACAGTGAAAATTAACGCAATGCTGCCAGTTATAATAAAGGTGCTTTTTAACGCTTTTAGTTTTATTTCAGCAGCAATGGTGTTTTTGAAAAATTCCTTTAATCCCAAAATTCCCAATAAAGGAATTGCCAGTTCCGCAATTACCTGAATGGATGAAACCGCCCTGAATTTATTGTACATCGGCACATAATCAATAAAGAAATTGGTTAAAAAATTGAGGTTTTTTCCCCAACTGAGCAATATTGAAAAAATAACAACCCCAACCAGCCACTTTTTTAGTCTTCCTTTTACCAGAAAAATTCCTAAAACGAACAAAAACACAAGTACCGCGCCAATATAGGCCGGAGCTTCCACTATTGGCTGCTGTCCCCAATACATAGGCGCAAATTCGGCAAATTCTTTGGCTTGTCTTGGGTCTGTTTTGTCTTTTAGAAAGGTATAAATATTTGAATCGAAACCAACATTTTCATAGTTTCCGCCACCCATAAAACGCGGAATGAACAAATTAAATGTTTCTAAAATTCCATAACTGTAATCGGTGATATATTCTTTTGACAAACCGTTGGACGCTTCTTTGGGCGAACCATCGGGATTAATCGTCAATTCACTTTTGCCTCTTGTGCTGTGCGAAACATATTCTTTAGTCGCCAACAAACTGGTGGCATTTGTGCCAATCGCCAAAACCACTGCGACAATTAAAATGACAATACTTTTAAAAAATGCAGGAAGTTGCTTTTCTTTAAAGGCATCAATTAAATAGAAAACGCCCAAAATTAACACCGCAAAAAACAAATAATAGGTCATTTGTGGGTGGCTTGCCTTAATTTCCAGCGACATCGCGAGCGCAGTTAACACAAAACCCCACAAATAATTGCGCTGCAACACCAATAAAATACCCGCCAAAACCATTGGCATATAGGCAATTGCGTGTGCTTTTGAATTGTGGCCAACGCCTAAAATAATAATGAAATAGGTGGAGAATCCAAAAGCCAAAGCGCCTAAAATCGCTAACTTATATTCCACTTTTAATACCGTCAACAATATAAAAAAGCCTAAAAAATACAAAAATAAATAATCGGCCGGCCTTGGTAAAAATCGTAAAAAACCATCTAATTTTTTAACATAATCATTTGGATATAAAACACTTAAATTATAAGTTGGCATTCCGCCAAAAGCGGAATTGGTCCAGTAAGGTTCGGCTTTATTTTCGGCTCTGAAATCGTTAATTCCTTTTGCCATTCCGGTAAACTGCTTAATGTCATTTTGAAATATTTTTTTCCCTTCCAGAATAGGAGAAAAATAAGCAATGGAAATTATAATAAAGGTTGCAATGGCTATAAGGTATGGAACCGTTTTTTTTATAGGAAAATTCATTTATTTATCGTCTTTAACTTCTTCATAATCAACATAATCGCCAATGTTTTTATTTCCTTCTTTATAATCCGAAGGTTTTTTGGCAATAATCGTTTCACCAACTTTACCGGTTGTGTTTTGTTGCTGATTATTAAATTGTTGTTGTTGATCTCTCATTTTTTTTTCCACATTGTCTATTATTTTACCCACAAACAAGGGCAAAATATACCTTCCTATTAATTTAATAGCATAATATACAATTACTATAATTGCTAGCGTTCTTAACAATCCCATTTCATCAAGTTTTTATAATCTTCAAAAATAACAATTTGAGAGGAACTAAAACGTTTAATTATATAAAAACTTATCTTTGGCACACCAATCCATCTAAACTATGAAAAATGTTTTATTTTTAGTTGTCTTTTTAGCAAATTTTCAGCTGGTTACTGCGCAATACACCGAAATTATCAACTCAAAAAGACCCGGGTTTTCTGAAAGTCCGTACGGTGTTGGAACCAATGTTTTTCAGTTTGAAACCGGCATGTTTTACAACAGCAATAACGATAAAAGTTTGGATGCTTACCCAAAAACTTTGGGTGGCGAATTGTTTTTTAGGGTTGGTAAATTTAAAGAACGATTGGAATTTAATGCCAATGTTGCTTACCAACGCGACGAAGTTAAAAATGATCCCGATCCAAATTATCATATTAAAGGAATTAGTGACCTTACTGTTGGCGCAAAATATTTGTTTTATCAGCAAGAATTTAAAGATAAATCTAAAGAAATTCGCAGTTGGAAACGCAGAATTGCTTTCGACAAAAAACGCTTGATTCCTTCTGTTGGGGTTTATGGCGGAGCGCACTTAAATTTCTTGGGAAAAGATTACAAAAGTGATGAAGGAATTAGTTATAAAGGCGCGGTTTTATTGCAAAACGATTTTTCTGACCGATTGGTTTTATTGACAAATTTAATTGCCGATAAAATAACTTCAGAGGATAAATATTACTCCTATATTGTTACAATGACCTATGCCATTAATCAAAATTGGTCTTATTTTGTTGAAAATCAGGGGAAATATTACAACGATTTTTCCCCAAATTATCAGTTCGGAACAGGAATCGCCTATCTGGTTACAGAAAATTTGCAATTGGACGCTTCTGCAAGAACCAATTTTTTAGACGACTATTCCTATTTGTATGCAACTGCCGGTCTTTCTTGGAGATTAGATCGCCATCAAGATTCTTTTGTGTATAAAAATGCGCCAAAAGAGAATATTTCTAAAAAAACTCCGAATAAAAAAGGCTTCTTTTCCAGATTATTCAAGAAAAAACGCAACTAATATTATTTTATTTTCATGATTACACTGCAAGAAATGACATCAAAAAAGGAAATGAAGGCATTCGTTGAATTTCCTTTTAAACTGTATAAAAACAATGCTTACTGGGTTCCTCCTATCATTAATGATGAAATTGAATCTTTCGATAAAACTAAAAATCCGGTTTTTCAACATGCAGAAGCCCGTTTTTTTGTCGCATTGAAAAACAATGAAATTGTTGGTCGCATTGCCGCAATTATCAATTTTACCGAGATTAATGAACAAAACGTAAAAAAAATGCGCTTTGGCTGGTTCGATTTTATTGATGATCTTGAAGTTTCAAAAATGCTGTTGAAAAAAGTTGAAGATATTGGCAATCAAAATAAATTGGAGTTTATGGAAGGGCCGCTGGGCTTTTCAAACTTAGATAAAGTTGGCGTATTAACGGAAGGTTTTGATACTATTGGATCAATGATTACCTGGTACAATTATCCTTATTACAAAGTTCATTTTGAAAAACTAGGTTTTATGGTGGAAAAGGAATACAACGAAAGTAAATTCCCTTTCAGCAACGTAAAAGCTGAATTTTTTTCTAAAGCAAATGAACTTGTTAAAAAACGGTACCAGTTAAAACCTCTCAATTTTACCAACACAAAAGACATTTTGCCTTATGTAAATGAAATGTTCGATTTGTTCAATGAAAGCTATGCTTCATTGTCGTCTTTTGTGCCTATTTCCGACATCGAAAAGGCCTATTTTAAAAAGAAATTTATCCCGTTTATAAACCCGGAATTAATCACATTTGTAATTGATAAAGAGGAGAAATTAATTGCTTTTGCCATAACGATGCCTTCATTTTCAGAAGCACTGCAAAAATCAAAAGGCAAATTATTTCCATTTGGGATTTTTCACTTATTAAATGCGAAAAAAAACAGCAAAGACATTTTGTTTTATTTAATTGGCGTGCATCCCAGCTACCAAAACAAAGGAGTTCATGCCATTATTTTTGAAGAATACTATAAAACCTATACTAAAAAAGGCATTGAAACCTGTTATAGAACGCCCGAACTCGCAACAAATTTGGCCATTGCAGCGCTTTGGAAAAATTTTGACCCAGTAATTTATAAAAAACGAAGTACTTTCAGAAAAGATTTATAATGCAATTATTTTACAATCCTGAATTAACAACCAACACCAAACAGTTTTCTTTTGATAAAATTGAAAGCAGGCATATTGTGCGTGTTTTACGAAAAAAAGAAGGCGATAAAATTTTTATTACCAATGGTTTGGGGCAATTATTTACTTCGGAAATTTTGCTTGCCGACGATAAAAAATGCCTGGTCAAAATTGTGAGTTTGGAAACGCAGCAAAACGACCGAAATTATTATTTGCACCTCGCTATTGCGCCCACAAAACTAAACGACCGTTTTGAATGGTTTCTGGAAAAAGCCACCGAAATTGGCATTGATGAAATTACGCCGATTATCTGCGAACACTCTGAGCGTAAAGTAATTAAAACAGACAGGATGGAGAAAATAATTCTGTCTGCAGCAAAACAATCGCTTAAATTCCATTTCCCAAAATTGAATGAACCCATCACTTTTAATGCGTTTATGCAATCAAATTTTAGCGGACAGTTATTTATTGCGCATTGTGAAGAAACCAGCAAAAAATCATTGAAATCGGAATTGAAGCCCGCCTTAAAAACCACCATCCTTATTGGTCCTGAAGGCGATTTCTCATCCAAAGAAATTCAACAAAGTTTGAACAATAACTTTATTCCTGTATCTTTGGGAAAAAGCCGTTTACGAACTGAAACTGCCGGTTTGGTTGCAGTTCACAGCGTGGCATTTGTAAATGAATGAATTTGATGAAAATACACCTTAAATCTTTTTTTGAAATCCTAAATTTTAAATTAAAGTTTGGTCTTTTTTCCTTATTCTTTTTTCTCTTTTCCCTATACACAATCCAAGGTCAACAAATTGCTGTCTTAAAATATGATGGCGGCGGAGATTGGTACGCAAATCCAACCGCTTTGCCAAACCTCATTGATTTTTGCAACAAAAACATAAAAACATCGCTTAAAAAAAATCCTGAAACGGTTGAAGTAAATAGCGTCGCCATTTATAATTATCCCATTGTTTTTATGACCGGACATGGAAATGTCAGTTTTTCTGATGAAGATATTGAGAATTTAAAAAACTATTTGATTTCAGGTGGATTTTTACATATCTCTGATAATTACGGACTCGACAACTACGTACGAAGAGAACTCAAACGAGTGTTTCCAGCATTGGATTTTCAAGAAATACCCAACAATCATCCCATTTACCATCAATCTTTTAATTTTGAAAACGGCTGTCCAAAAATTCATGAACACGATAACAAACGTCCGCAAGGTTTTGGATTGTTTTATGAAGGAAGATTGGTTTGTTTTTACGACTATGAATCCGATTTAAGTGATGGCTGGGAAGATGAAGAAGTTCATGGCGATCCTAATGAAGTTCGTGAAAAAGCACTAAAAATGGGTGCAAATATTATTGAGTACGCCTTTAAAAATTAACCATGGCAGAAAATGTCTTATCCTAAAATACGTTGACCTTTTTTGTTAATGATTAAGGTTACTAATTTCAAATTGGCAATCCAATTTGCTGGTCGGTTTTTTTTTAGTTTTTTCTGCCCAAAAATAAAGTTAGAAAAATTGAGATTGAAAAATTGCTGTTTGACAATCCCAACTTTATTTTTGTGCGATTATGGTTTTGGCACTATCCGAGTTGCACCGCTGCAGCGCTTTTTCCACTATTTTATTTAATTCAGGCCGCAATTGTCTATTCCCTTTTTAATTGTTTTTAGCTGCATTTTATTAGGCTTTATTTCAGCAAAAACAATGACAGTTAGTCAATAATTGCATCCTGGATTATCTGCTGAATTTCTGTCCTTATGTTATATTTCACCAAATCCATATTTGCCGAAGTCGGGAAAACCCTATTCGATAAAAACACATACACAATTTCCGATTTCGGGTCGGCCCAGGTATAAGTTCCCGTAAAACCGCTATGTCCAAAACTGCTGTCAGAAACGCAGCCACAGGTCGCCATTTCGCTCTCTTTTAGTTGTGGCTTGTCGAAACCAACGCCTTTTCTCACTCCTTCAGCAGCATAATAACGATGGTTAAATTTATCGATGGTTTCCGGTTTAAAATATCTTTGTCCGCCATAATAACCTTTTTGAAGGTACATTTGCATGAGTTTGGCAATGTCATTGGCATTGGAAAAAACGCCGGCATGACCGCCAATTCCTCCTTGCATTGCCGCACCCATATCGTGCACATCGCCATGAATCAGTTTATAACGGTAATAATTGTCTTTTTCAGTTGGAATTATCTCATCTTTGGAAAATTTTTCCAAAGGCAAATAAGTTATTCTGTTTGCGCCCATCGACCTATAAAAATGCAATTGGGTCAATTCGTTTAAATTGCTTTTATAATGATGTTCAATATATTCTTTGAAGATATAATAAGGCAAATCACTGTATTTGTATTCCTTCTTTTTAAGAAGTTCTGAATGAGCGATAAGATCAAACATTTCATCTTGATAAGTGCTTAGCAAATACAAACTGTCCGTAATTCTAATATTGAATTTGTCACTTCTTTCAACGCTGTAATACTTGGTTGAAGGCTTTTTAGTAACACCGTCAATCGTATTCATATAAAATGGAAGCCAGGCTTTTAGCCCGCCATAATGAGAAAGCACTTCCTGAACGGTTAATTTACGCTTATTTGTTTTCTTTAATTTATGAATTAAGCTTCCCAAAGTGCTGTTTAAATGCAAAATATTTCGCTCTTCCAGTTCCATAATCAGCGGCAATGTGGCCACTATTTTTGTAAGCGATGCAATATCATACAAATCACTGTTTACAACTGGAATACTATCAATATCTGTATGAAAACCAAAACTTTTTTGATACACCACTTTTCCTTTTCGGGCCACTAAAATTTGCATTCCCGGAGCCATTTTTCCATTTAAGGCAATAGTGGCCACCGAGTCTATTTTACTTAATTTTTCACTGCTTAAACCCACGTCTTCCGGAATCGAATAGCCTAAAATACCAAGAGAATTGGACATTAATCCGTCATTTTCAGAAAATTCTCCAGCAATTGAAACGGGTAATTTTCCTTTGATTTCCAAAGCGCCAAATAGCATCTGTGCCGAAATTTCCTGAGCAATTTTACTGTTTTGAAAAGATACTAAAACACCTTCTATATTATCAAAATTTTCGAGCTGCAATAAACTATACGGACTTGCAAAAACATCTAAAATAACATTGTTGTTTTTGGCAATCTCTTGCAGCTTGTGCAATTCTTCGTCTTTAAATTTATAATCTTTCCACGGACTGTCATTTGATTTGTGAAATCCGACTATTACCAAATTATAAGGCTTTAACGTGTTCATTAAAATATCAAGCGTATCATTTGAAATTTCATCAACCTCGGCATAATTTTTTAACATGTTTAAAAAATCGCTATGATTTGCATCACCCAATTTTACATAGGCTATTTTCTTCCGCTCTAAATGTTGAATTGGAAAAATTACTGATTCGTTTTTGAGCAAGGTAATTGAATTTTCCACTAAATTTCGATGAAGCAATTCATCTTCAATGGAGTTTAAATCTTGCTGCAAGTTTGCCAATTCAATGCTTTTGTATTTATTCAATCCAGCCCAATATTTTGCTTTTAATATTTTTCTGACAGAATAATTGATGCGTTCTGCAGTAATCAAGTTTTCTTTTAAGGCAGCCTTAATGGTATCAACGGCCAAAGGCACATCCGTTGGAATTAGCAAGATATCATTGCCGGCCAACAATGCCTCCAAATTAATTTCACCCAATTCAGCATAATTGGAAACGCCTTTCATATTTAGCGCATCCGTTAAAATTAAACCCTCAAAATTTAATCTCTCCTTTAATAATTTAGTAATAACCATGTAGGAAAGTGATGTTGGACAATCTTTATTTTCCTCTAATCCTTTCACACTCAAATGCGCCACCATAACACTGGTTAAATTATTGTCGATCAACTTTTTATATGGGTATAACTCAATTGAATCGAGCCTTTTAAAATCGAAATCCAATATAGGCAAGGATTTATGCGAATCGGAAGCGGTATCGCCATGACCGGGAAAATGTTTGGCATTGGACAATACATTTTGGCTTTGCATTCCTTTAACAAAAGCCAAGGCTTTTTGTGTTACATTTTCCCTGTTTTCTCCAAAAGAGCGATTTCCAATGATTGGATTTTCAGGATTTATATTGATATCCACCACCGGGGCAAAATTAATATGAATGCCTAATCGCTTGCATTGTTTTCCCAATTGGGTGCCAAAATCTTCCAATAATTTATTGTCTGTAATCGCACCAAGCGTCATATTCCAAGGAAAACGATAGGTGTCTTTTAATCGCATATCCAAACCCCATTCGCCATCAAAACCTATAAGCAACGGAATTTTGGAAATGGATTGGTAATTATTGGTTAAAACCGCTTGCTTTTCAGGAGTTCCCTGCATAAAAATCAATCCGCCAATATGGTAGTTTTCAATTAAACTGTCGATAAAAATACGGTGTTTATCATCCAAATTTGAATAAGCCTGAACCATAAACAACTGACCGATTTTTTCATCAATCGTCATTTTATTTAAAATACTGTCCACCCATTTTGTTTGGGCAACGGCATCATTTGTTCGCAATGGATCCAAGTTTTGCGCTTCCAAGAAAGCACAATTCAGCAGTAAAACCAGGAACAATATTTTTTTTATCATTTATTTAATGTGGATTGAGTGATCATTTAATTGACAAGTTGTTTACCAAAATTATCAAAAATGAAACCAAAAACAATTAGGAATTATTTTTTTAATTGGTGGCTGTCAAAAATCGTTTATGCCAGCTTTTATCGGCGGTCACTTCCCAATTTTGTTCAAAATCGGCTTTATTGGTGAGCATATTGTTGAAAACCACTGTGTTTGATGTAATTTTTTGCTGCTTGGCATAATTTTGAAAATCGGTCATACTCACCACATTGATGTTGCTGTGATCTCTGAATGAAATATTTAATTTATTGGTTAAGTCAACTCCAAATTTTTGTTCAAATTGCTTGATCAAATTAACCGAAGCATCTATGGAACAGCCCGAAACTTCATTGTAATTTTCATCGACTGCAATCACAATAAACTGGTTGTATTTTATTTGGTAAGATGCTTTTAAATCATCTCCATGACGTTTCCATGCGCCTATAAAATTTTCTAAATTATGGCTTATTTCTGCAACTTCCTTTTCTGAGAATTCTCTGTTGGATTGGTATATCCAAATTTTAGAGGCATCTTCCAAACTGTCAAAATTTACTAACATATTATATTTTTTGATTAAATTTATTTTTTAAATCTTCCAAGGTAACTTCTTCTTTTTTGGGATGTACCCTGTCCCTTATTTCACCCAATACTTTTTTGGTGTACAAAGGAAAATCGGCATTTTGAATCCACGAATAATAACCTTTGTCATCTTTTAACACTTTCTCAACTTTATAACCCTTATATTTTCCGAAGGTAAAAATTTCCTCATTTTCTTCATTAAATAATATAAATCCGGCCAAATCCGCTCTTTTAACGTGGGTTGAATAATCATTTAAAAAATGAACGTCATTTTCCAAATCTTCGTATTTCTCTAACTGTGCTTTTAAAATTTCATAAGTTGCATTGGTATCTGCTTCAGCCGAATGTGCATTGTTCAAATTTTGACCGCAATAAAATTGATAACCGGCACTTAAGGTTCTTTCTTCTTTTTTATGAAATATTACCTGAACATCAATAGAAACCCTGTTTTTCATGCTAAAATCAACATTGGCGCGCAACATTTCTTCTGCCAACAACGGAATATCAAATCGGTTTGAATTGAATCCCGCCAAATCACATCCTTCAATTAATTCACTAACCTGCAATGCCAACTCATTGAATGTAGGCTCGGTAGCCACTTTTTCATTCGTAATGCCATGAATGTCGGAAGCGTCTTTTGGGATTTCCATTTCAGGATTTACCAGCCATGTTTTACTCTCTTTATTTCCGTTTGGAAATACTTTTAAAATAGAGATTTCAACAATTCGATCTTTGGCAATATTAATACCGGTTGTTTCCAGATCAAAAAATATAATCGGTTTTTGTAATTTTAATTCCATAGTTTTTTTGTTAATTTATTGGTAAAGATACTATTTGTAAGGTGAATTTTAGAAATTCTGAAAATAGTTTTACAAACTTTTTACTAAAATAGTATTCCTATATTACTCATTCACTTGCCAGCTGTGCTTTATAATTTTCTATTTCCACTCTATATTTTTCCGGTAATTCCGGCTCCTTAAAATGATATTTTTTCAGCGTTTCCACAATAATGTCGGCCACTAAAAAACGGGATGTAGGCTTATCATCGGCAGGAATTACAAACCAAGGCGCTTGTGTTGTTGAAGTTTTGTTCAGCAAATCCTGATAACATAATTTATATTGGCTCCAAAGATTGCGTTCCTTTAAATCGCCCGGAGAAAATTTCCAATTCTTTTCTTTAAATCGCAACCGTCTTAACAATCGGTTCTTTTGCTCCAATTTTGAAATATTAAGGAAGAATTTTAAAATTACGGTTCCATTAGCCACCAATTTTTTTTCAAATTCATTGATTTCTTCCATTCTTTTATGATAAAATTCATCTGATAAGTCATCCAAACTTTTTACCGCCGGAATATTTTCAGCAAAAATGTATTCTGGATGAACTCTCGTAACAAGCACGTTTTCATAATGCGTACGGTTAAAAACGCCAATTTTTCCGCGTTCTGGCAAAGCAATATAATGGCGCCACAAATAATCATGTTTTAATTCCAACTCCGTTGGCACTTTAAAACTATGAACCACCACGCCTCTTGGATTAACGTCTTTAAAAATTTCTTTTATCAAGCTGTCTTTCCCTGAAGTATCCATTCCTTGCAGGCAAATCAGCACCGCATGTTTCCCTTCGGCATACATCGTTTCTTGCAATTTGCTTAGTTCTTTTCTGGCTTTTTTAAGTTTCTTTTTCGCGTCTTCAACAACTTCCATAGCACTCATTTCGCTTAAATTTACGGTGCCAATAACTTGATGGTTCTCCATTTTTAAAAATATTTTGATAAATATATAAAATTTAACCGCATAAAAAAATCCCAAAACTTTTGGGATTTTTTTGCGTTAGTCAGTAGTGATAATTTTTAAGTGTCTATGGAACCTAAAACACGTTTCATAAAAGTGTTCAATGCTTCCTTTTGAGGCATTCCTTCTTTTACCATTTTATGAACTTCAAGCGCTCCGTAAAGATTTGAAATAAGTTCTCCAATAACATCTAATTCTTCATCTTTTAAAGAAGAAACTTCCGTTAAAGCTTCCAATGTTTCAATGGTTTCAATCACGTAATCCTGATCGTTTTCTTCGATAAAATTACTTAAATGCTTAATTATTGGTAATTTCATTTACTAAATCGTTTAAAATTTCGAACTTATTGGTTTGAACCTGGTTCACAAATACGCCGTCTTTGTAGGTTGCAAAAGTAGGCAGATTGTCAACTTTTGCCATTTTTCGTGATTCCGGAAATTTTTCCGCATCAACAATCACAAATTCAAAACTTTCGTTTTCCAAAGCCAATTTTTTAAATTTAGGCTTCATAATTCGGCAATTTCCACACCATGTAGCCGAAAATTGAACGACAACCGTTTTGTTTTCGCTTACTATTTGAGGTAAATTGTCTTCTGTTATTTCTTGAAACATCTTATTGTTTTTTAGTGAGAAGCCAAATAACTTGCAACACCATCTCTGTCGGCATGCATAGCTTCTTTTCCTTCTTCCCAGTTGGCCGGACAAACTTCTCCTTTTTCCTGTACGTGCGTGTAAGCGTCAATCAATCGTAAAAATTCTTTCACATTTCTTCCCAATGGCATATGGTTAACACCTTCGTGAAAAACCGTTCCTTCTTCATCAATTAAATAAGTTGCTCTGTAAGTCACATTATCGCCTTCAACTTGAATCGCTCCAGTTTCTTCATCATAAGATTCATTGGTAACATCCAAAATTCCCAATCTGTTAGCCAAATTTCTATTGCTGTCGGCCAAAATTGGATAGGTTACGCCTTCAATTCCGCCATTGTCTTTTGCAGTGTTTAACCATGCAAAGTGTACTTCTGGAGTATCGCAAGATGCACCAATAACCACGGTGTTTCTTTTGTCAAATTCAGGCAATGCTGCTTGAAAAGCGTGTAATTCTGTTGGACATACGAAGGTGAAATCTTTTGGGTACCAAAATAAAATCACTTTCTTTTTATTGTTTAACGCTTCTTCCAATACATTGATTTTAAAAGTATCGCCCATTTCATTCATTGCGTCTACGTTTAAATTCGGAAATTTTTTACCAACCAGTGTTGCCATAATTTATTTAATTTTTTATTGTTTTTATTTCTAATTTTTTGCAAATGTAACCATTATTATAAGTTGTTAAAAAAATAAATCCATCCTAATTTTTGATGAATGCATCAATTTTATTGATGACAATAAATTTAAAATATGTGTTTTTAATATACTTACCTATTTATTAACTAAAAATCCTCAAACTGATAAATTCAGTTTGAGGATTTTTTTATGTTTATAATTTATTATTTACTCGCAAAAAGTTTCACGTCGTTTTCTGAAACTTCTTTTTCTCCCAATATTATTAATCGCTCAACAACATTTCTCAATTCCCTTATATTTCCGGTCCAATCATATTCCTGTAATAATTTTACGGCCTTATCAGAAAATTTCTTGACGGCAGTTCCTTGTTCTTCCGCAATTTGTTCTGCAAAAAATTTGATCAAAAGCGGAATATCCTCTCTTCTGTCGTTTAAAGAAGGAACATTTATGATAATTACCGCCAAACGGTGGTATAAATCTTCCCTAAATCGACCTTCGGCGATTTCCTTTTGTAAATCTTTATTGGTAGCGGCAATCACACGAACATCAACTTTAATGTCTTTATCGCTTCCCACCCGAGAAATAATATTTTCCTGTAAAACGCGCAGCACTTTTGCTTGGGCTGAAAGGCTCATATCGCCAATTTCATCCAAAAAAATGGTGCCGCCATTTGCAGCTTCAAACTTACCTGCCCTGTCTTTAATAGCGCCGGTAAATGAACCTTTTACATGACCAAACAATTCACTTTCAATTAATTCTGAAGGAATTGCAGCGCAATTTACCTCAACCATTGGCGCTTTTGCCCGCTCGCTTTTTTCATGCAGCCAATGAGCCACCAATTCTTTTCCTGTTCCGTTTGGCCCGGTAATTAAAACCCTGGCATCGGTTGGCGCCACTTTGTCAATCATATTTTTAATATGGGTGATGGCTTTGCTTGTGCCAATCATTTCATATTTTTTGCTCACTTTGCTTTTTAAAAGTATGTTTTGGACAACCAGTTCTTTTTTATCGAGTGCATTGCGAACTGTATTAAGCAATCGGTTTAAATCGGGTGGTTTTGAGATGTAATCGAAAGCGCCCATACGCATGGTATTCACCGCAGTGTCTAAATCTCCGTGGCCGGAAATCATCACAAAAGGTATTTCTGGTTTTAATTTTTTTACTTTTTCAAGCACTTCAACCCCATCCATTTTTGGCATTTTTATATCACACAACACCAAATCAAAATCCGATTTTACAATCATATCAATCCCAATCAAACCATCTTCCGCTTCTTCAACCTGATAGGTTTCATTTTCTTCAGAAATTATTTTCTTCAATACCCTGCGGACGGAAGCCTCATCTTCAATAATTAATATTTTCGGCATTTTTTAGTCGTTTTAAAGAAAATAAATGAACTGCAAATTCATCTATTTTAAATTTTTATAAGTTATGTTTTTTAAATCTTAAATCAAAAATCTTAAATCGTAAATCAAAGATTAATATTTTAACCATTTGTATATTTCTTTATAGCTTGGTTTTTTTCCATACATTAAAATTCCCACGCGGTAAATTTTGGCCGCAAACCACACCATTCCCATAAAAGTAATGATTAATAATATTATTGAAGTAATTAATTGCCACCAAGGAACGCCAAAAGGAATTCTCATCAACATTACTATGGGCGATGTGAGCGGAAACAAGGAAAAAGCGACTGCAATTGGTCCGTGCGGATTTTCAATCACCGAAAAACCTACATAAATCGCAATCACCAAAGGCATTAAAACCGGCATCATAAATTGTTGGGTATCGGTTTCACTGTCAACAGCCGCCCCAATTGCGGCATAAATGGAACTATAAATTAAATAACCGCCCAAAAAGTAAATGATAAATGAAAAAAACATGGTGAGGATGGGCAAGTTTTTGATTTCCTGAAGAATAATCTGTAAATCGCTGTTGGTTGAATTTTGCATTTGTTGAACCATTTCAGGAGCCATTTGAGCAGAACTAGAACTTACTTCACCAAGCCCAAAATAAAAGGTAATTGCAGTCAATAAAATTCCGCATAAAACCATCCAAATAATAAATTGCAAAATGCCCGCCATGGCATTTCCAATTATTTTTCCCATCATTAATTGAAAAGGTTTTACCGATGAAATGATCACCTCAATAATTCGGCTGGTTTTTTCTTCAATCACGCTTCGCATCACTGAAGTTCCGTAAATAATGATGAACATAAAAATTAAATAGCCAAAACCGCCACCGGCAACCATGCGCAAAATACTGCCAATTTTAGAAGATTTTTCACCCAAAAAATTTTCAGCGTCAATGGTTACCGTTGTTTCAATGGCTTTTATTTTGTCAACATCAATTTGTAATTGTTCTATTTTTAAGTTTCTTATTTTCTTTTCCAGTTTGCTTTCTATACTGCCTAACAATGTTAAACTTGGCGTATCATTGGAAAAAAAAGTGATTCCATTTGATAGTTCACTCAAACTGTCACTTTCGGGAATCACCAACAATCCGTAATAAAATTCTTTGGTTTTTTCTCTTGCTTCCTCAATTCCCAAACTTGTTAAATCTATGTATTTAACGGCATCTGAATCTTCAAAAGCATCAGTAAATTTTTGGGATTCATCAACAAAAGCAATGGTGCGTATTTCTTCGGCGTTTTTTCCATTTAAAAAAATAATCAACAAAAAAAGTCCGATCACCATAAGCGGACTCAATATTGTCATTATAATAAATGATTTGTTTTTAACCTTCGCCAAAAACTCTCTTTTTATAATTAATTTTAATTTGTCCATTTCTTTCTAGCTATTGGAAGCCACTGATTTTAAAAATATATCGTTGACACTTGGAATAACTTCTGTAAAATGCGTTATCTGCGCTTTATTGTTTAAAAATTCAATCAAATCTTTTGAGGTTTCCCCATTTTTTAAACTGATCAAAAGTCGGAAATCTTCGTTAAATGAAATTGTTTTGGACTTTTCAACAGTAAATTGTGCGCTAATTTGACTTAACAAAATTTCTTTATCCGAAGACAACAAACCCACTTCAAACTGATTGGTTTTAAATTGTTGCTTAATGTCTTTTAACTTTCCGTCCAATATTTTATTCGATTTATTGATCAATGCAATATAGTCGCACATTTCCTCCACCGATTCCATTCGGTGTGTGGAAAAAATGATGCTTGCGCCTTCATTTCGCAAATTTAATATTTCATCTTTGATTAAATTGGCATTTATGGGGTCGAATCCGCTAAACGGTTCATCAAAAATCAACAATTTCGGGCTGTGCATCACCGTAACGATAAATTGCACTTTTTGGGCCATTCCTTTAGAAAGTTCCTGAATTTTTTTGTCCCACCAATGGGTAATTTCAAATTTTTCAAACCAAAATTTTAATTTCTTTTTGGCTTCTTCTTTAGACATGCCTTTAAGCTGGGCCAAATACAAAGCCTGTTCGCCAACTTTCATGGTTTTGTACAAACCGCGTTCTTCAGGCAAATAGCCAATATGCTGAATATGATGTGGCTGCAAAATTTCTCCGTCTAAATAAACGGTTCCGCTATCGGGTAAAGTAATTTGGTTTATAATTCTTATTAACGAGGTTTTTCCTGCACCATTGGGACCCAATAATCCAAAAATACTTCCCTTTGGCACCGAAATAGAAACGTTGTTTAATGCGGTAAAACTTCCATAGTTTTTACACACATTCTCAACCGTTAAAACATTGTTCATGCGATAGTTTTTGATTCGAAGGACGAAAATAGAACTATTTTACTAAAATTTGGTTAATCTTATTATAAAATTAATGCAGCTTTTCTATATACTTTTTCTGAATGGTTTTTAACAATTCCAACGTGGCATTTGGTTTTACGATTCGCAAAATTTCAATAATTCCATGATTTAAGTAAAAAATTCCTTTCGCTATATCGTAATTGCTTTCTGTTATATTGTGCTTAATTTCATAGGTCAGCTTTTTAAACTCATCCCAACTCATATATCTTGGCACTTCAATATAATAGGTATTGTCCTCGTCTTTGGAATGATAAATTCCTTTATCCATTTCTTCAATGGTGATAAAACGATTTATTCTTATTAAAGCTTCTGTAGATCTAAACTTTTCGCTTTTAGCAAATTCATAACCTTCATCCTTATAATATTGCTGAATCTGGGCAATTTCATGAAAGCGATTTATTCCTTTAACCCTAATGCCGTCTAACTTTCGGGAATTCATGGTCACCTCGCATTTTGCGCCATCCAAATTCAAATGATATATCTGGTTAATTTTTTTGGTGACACGCAGTATTTTTTCAAAAGAATTGGGTGTTTTGGTCACAAAAATAATCGATACCGGTTTCACAATTTCCGTAAACCTGCCATAGTAATTTTTATAAGGATCAGGAACATTGATGACAAATGTGCCTGGAAGCTTGTTTTCGTCAATGGTATCTATATTTTCTTGAATGATAATTTTCCCGATAAGCTCTTTTGTTGCCATAATATATACGTTTTTTTCGTTTTTTAAACTTATTCCTTTTTTCGATAATAAACAAGCAAAATAATTTTTATTTAATTTATTATGCATGCATAGTATTTTTTTATATATTTGATAAATGCAAAAAGAACAAACTATAGATCACGCACTTAGAGCTACCTGGCAATCAGTGGCTAAAATGTATAATGAACAGGCCGCCAAGCACGACAGCACCATGGCAATGGCCTTTGTTTTATTGAATGTAGATTTTGAAAATGGAACGCCATCAACCGCGTTGGGTCCGTTAATGGGCATGGAACCCACCAGTCTTTCCCGAATTTTAAAAAGTATGGAGGAAAAAAAATTAATTTACAGAGAAAAAAATCCAATAGACGGAAGGGGAATTTTGATAAAAATTACTGAATTCGGACTGGAAAAAAGAAATATATCAAAAGAACACGTTATTCAATTTAATGAAACCATCAGAAAACACATTTCTGAAGAAAAAATAAATCACTTTTTTGAAGTTACGGAAATCATTGGCCAATTAATTAATGATAAAATTATTTTCAACAATAAACCGACCAAATAAAAAATAAATACTATTACCTTATGAAAAGACCAATAAAAAAAATAGCTGTAATCGGATCTGGCATCATGGGATCAGGCATTGCTTGTCATTTTGCAAACATTGGTGTAGAAGTTTTGCTGCTCGACATCGTTCCGCGTGAATTAAATGACGCAGAAAAAGCAAAAGGACTCACACTTGAAAACAAATTTGTTCGCAACAGAATTGTAAACGACAGTTTAACCGCTTCATTAAAATCGAAACCCTCGCCTATTTACAACCTAAAATTTGCCGAAAGAATTTCAACCGGAAATTTAGATGATGATTTGCATAAGATTAAAGAGGTAGATTGGATTATTGAAGTTGTTGTTGAACGATTGGACATTAAACAACAGGTTTTTGAAAAAATTGAAAAATTCAGAAAACCCGGTACGTTGATTACTTCCAATACCTCAGGAATTCCAATAAAATTTATGAATGAAGGAAGAAGTGCAGATTTTCAGCAACATTTTGCCGTAACGCACTTTTTTAATCCGCCACGCTATTTAAAACTTTTTGAAGTGGTTCCCGGTCCAAACTGCAAACAGGAAGTTGTGGATTTTTTAATGATGTACGGTGAAAAATTCTTAGGAAAAACTTCGGTTTTGGCAAAAGATACGCCTGCATTTATTGGAAACCGAGTTGGTATTTTCGGAATTATGAGTTTGTTCCACCAAGTGAAGGAATTGGGATTGACCATTGAAGAAGTCGACAAATTAACTGGTCCGGTAATTGGTCGGCCAAAATCGGCCACTTTTAGAACGGTTGACGTTGTCGGATTGGATACGCTGGTTCATGTGGCAAACGGTTTATACGAAAATTGCCCAAATGATGAAGCACATGAGCTGTTTAAACTTCCCGATTTTATCGATACCATGATGAAAAACAAATGGTTGGGAAGCAAAACAAAACAAGGGTTCTATAAAATGGTCACCGAAAATGGCCAAAGAAATATTCTTTCCTTAGATTTAAATACGTTGGAATACCGCCCAAATAAAAGAGCAAATTTCGCAACGCTCGAACTTACCAAAACCATTGACCATGTCATTGACCGATTCAAAGTTTTGGTAAAAGGAAAAGACAAAGCCGGCGAATTTTACAGAAAGAATTTCGCTGCTATGTTTGGCTACGTCCAAAACCGCATTCCTGAAATTTCAGACGAATTATACCGATTGGATGATGCCATGAAAGCAGGTTTTGGCTGGGAAAACGGTCCGTTTGAAATTTGGGACGCCATTGGTGTTGAAGCCGGAATTGAATTGATGAAAGCCGAAAACTTGCCTGTTGCAAAATGGGTGACCGAAATGCTTGAAAGCGGAAATAAAAGCTTTTATGCGGTAAAAGAAGGCGCAAAATATTACTATTCCATTCCGTCCAAAAAACAAGAAAAAATTCCTGGGCAAGACAGTTTTATCATTCTTAATAATATAAGGGAAGCAAAAACAATTTGGTCAAATCCGGGAGCTTCTATCCAACATTTGGGTGATGGTGTTTTAAATATTGAATTCCAATCTAAAATGAACACCTTGGGCGGCGAAGTTTTACAGGCCATCAATAAAGGAATTGATTTGGCAGAAACGGAATATGAAGCCGTTATTTTAGGAAACCAAGGCGCAAATTTCTCTGTCGGTGCCAATTTAGGAATGGTATTTATGATGGCCGTTGAGCAAGAATATGACGAATTAAACTACTCCGTAAAATATTTTCAGGATACCGTAATGCGTTTGCGTTACTCATCTTGTCCAACAATTATTGCGCCGCACGGATTTACTTTTGGTGGCGCTTGCGAAATGAGCATGCACGCCGATAAAGTGATTGCCACCGCAGAAACTTACATTGGTTTGGTTGAATTTGGCGTGGGAATTATTCCCGGTGGCGCCGGATCAAAAGAAATGGCGTTGAGAGCTTCGGAAGGCGTTTTAAAAGACGACGTAAAATTGAACAAATTGCGCGATTTCTTTATCAATGTAGCGATGGCAAAAGTGGCGACTTCTGCTTATGAAGCCTACGATTTGGGTTTCTTAAAAGAACATAAAGACCTTGTTGTGGTAAACAGAGACCGTCAAATCGCGACCGCCAAACGTCACGCCATTCAAATGCTGGAAGATGGTTACACGCAACCAATTCCAAAAAAAGCGTTGGTTTACGGACAACAGGCTTTGGGAATGTTTTTAGTGGGAACCGACAGTTTGGAAAAAGGACATTATGCTTCTGAACACGACAAAAAAATAGCCAATAAATTGGGTTATGTGATGGCAGGAGGAAATTTATCGGAACCAACTTATGTTTCAGAACAATACTTATTGGATCTTGAACGTGAGGCGTTTATGAGTTTGTGCACCGAGCGCAAAACATTGGAGCGCATTGAGCATATGCTAAAAACCGGAAAACCATTACGAAACTAAAATCCCATCCCAACCTTCCCAAAGGGAAGGAGTTATAAAAATATAAAATGTATAATCTTTAAAAAAAATAACCCGCAAAATCCCCTTTCCTTTGGAGAGGGTTAGGGAGAGGAATATGAAAACAGCATATATAGTACAAGGATACAGAACGGCCGTGGGGAAAGCGCCAAAAGGAGTTTTTAGGTTCAAACGGCCTGATGAACTTGCTGCAGAAACTATTGAACATTTACTGAAGGATTTTCCTCAGTTAGATAAAAAAAGAATTGATGACGTGATGGTGGGAAATGCCATGCCAGAAGCAGAACAAGGCTTGAATATCGGTCGTTTAATTTCATTGATAGGATTAAAAATTGACGATGTTCCGGGAATGACCGTAAACCGTTATTGCGCATCCGGATTGGAAACAGTGAGCATTGCCGTGGCTAAAATACAATCAGGCATGGCCGATTGCATTATTGCCGGCGGCGTGGAAAGCATGAGTTTTATACCAATGGGCGGTTATCGTCCGGCTCCAAATTATAAGGCAGCCAAAGAAGGCCACGAAGATTATTATTGGGGAATGGGATTGACTGCCGAAGCGGTGGCAAAAAAATTCAATATTTCTCGTGCAGACCAGGATGAATTTTCTTACCAATCACATATAAAAGCTTTAAAAGCACAATCTGAAGGCAAATTTACAAGTGGCATTGCACCTATCAATATTGAAGAAGTTTATCTTGACGTGAACGGAAAAAAACAAACTAAAAATTACACAGTTACTGCAGATGAAGGTCCGAGAAAAGGAACTACGGTTGAAGCTCTGTCAAATTTGCGTCCGGTTTTTGCAGCCGACGGAAGCGTAACTGCAGGAAATTCCTCACAAATGAGCGATGGCGCAGCATTTTTATTGGTGATGAGCGAAGAAATGGTGAAAGAACTCAATATTGAGCCAATCGCCAGAATGGTTTCTTACGCTGCCGCCGGTGTTGAACCAAGTCTTATGGGAATTGGACCGGTAAAAGCAATTCCAAAAGCGCTGAAACAAGCAAATTTAGCCTTAAAAGACATTGATTTAATTGAACTCAATGAAGCTTTTGCATCGCAATCTTTGGCAGTAATGCGAGAATTGGGCATCAACCAAGAAATTGTAAACGTGAATGGCGGCGCTATCGCGTTGGGCCATCCGCTGGGTTGCACGGGCGCTAAACTTTCAGTGCAATTGTTCAATGAAATGCGCAGCAGAAAAAGCAAATACGGTATTGTGACGATGTGCGTTGGGGCCGGGCAAGGCGCCGCAGGAATTTACGAATTATTAAAATAAACCAACAAGGCTTTAAAGAAATAGCCTATTAATAAAACTTAAACATCAAATAAAAAATGGAAACAACTAAAGGAGGAGAATTTCTGATCAAAGAAATTAAATCGGAGGATATTTTTGTGTCGGAAGAATTCAGTGAAGAGCAAAAAATGATGAAGGAAGCGGTGATTGAATTTATAGACCGTGAAGTTTGGCCACATAAAGAACGTTTTGAAAATAAAGATTATGCTTTAACGGAATCAGTCATGCGTAAAGCCGGAGAATTGGGATTTTTGGGCGTTTCTATTCCTGAAGAATATGGCGGAATTGGCATGGGATTTATATCAACACTGCTGGTAACTGACTATATGTCGTCCGCAACAGGTTCCGTAGCAACTGCTTTTGGCGCCCATACAGGTATTGGAACGATGCCAATTTATTTTTACGGAACCGAAGAGCAAAAACAAAAATACTTGCCATTTTTAACATCCGGCGAAAAATTTGGCGCCTATTGCTTAACGGAGCCGGGAGCGGGAAGTGACGCCAATTCAGGAAAAACAACGGCGCAATTAACCGCCGACGGAAAACATTATAAAATTAACGGACAAAAAATGTGGATTTCAAACGCAGGTTTTGCTGAAATTTTTATTGTTTTTGCCCGTATTGAAAACGACAAAAACATTACTGCTTTCATTATGGATTTCGACAAAAAAAATCCGAATGGCGTTACTTTGGGCGCAGAAGAAAACAAGCTTGGAATTATGTCATCATCAACACGCCAGGTGTTTTTCGGCGATACCTTAATTCCTGTTGAAAATATGTTGGCAGGCCGAGGAGATGGTTTTAAAATAGCGATGAATTCCTTAAATGTTGGCCGCATAAAATTAGGCGCTGCCTGTTTGGACGCGAGCAGAAGAATTATCTCCGAATCCGTTAAATACGGAAACGAACGCATTCAGTTTAAAGTGCCCATTTCAAGTTTTGGCGCCATCAAGAAAAAATATGCTGAAATGTGCACCAAAGCTTTTGCCTTGGATGCCGGAAGTTACCGTGCCGCAAAAGACATTGAAAATATGATCAATGCGCTTTTGGCCAAAGGAAAATCGCACCAAGATGCCGAATTGTTGGCTTTTCAGGAATACGCCATAGAATGCGCCATTATTAAAGTTTTTGGTTCTGAAGTTTCCCAATTTGTTTCTGATGAAGGAATCCAAATTTTCGGCGGCATGGGATTTTCTAAAGACACGCCTATGGAAAGCGCTTGGAGAGATGCACGTATCACCAGAATTTACGAAGGAACCAACGAAATTAACCGCTTGTTAACGGTTGGAATGCTGCTTAAAAAAGCGATGAAAGGCGAAATTGATTTGTTGACTCCTGCTATGGAAGTGGGCAACAGTTTAATGGGAATTCCGTCGTTTGACACGCCCGACTTTTCTGTGCTGTTTTCAGAAGAAAAAGAAATGATTGCCCGATTGAAAAAAGCTTTTTTAATGATTTCAGGAAAAGCAGTTCAAAAATTTGGCATGGATTTAGACAATCACCAACAGTTGGTTTTGGCCGCAGCTGAAGTGATGATTGAAATTTATATGGCAGAATCGGCCATCTTAAAAGCTGAAAAAGTAGTGAAATTTACTTCAGAAAAAGAAGCTGAAGTTCAAATTGCCTTGGCAAAATTAAACTTGTATAACGCTGTTGACAAAGCAAATGCTTTCGGCAAAGAAGCCATTTTATATTTTTCTGAAGGCGATGAACAACGCGTTATGTTGATGGGTTTAAAACGATTTACCAAATATGTGAACAACCCAAACCCAATTGCATTGCGAAATGTGATTGCCGAAAAACTGATTGCCGAAAACAATTATTGTTTTTAGGACTTAATTATTTAACATACTACCAGTTAAAAGCTGCAACAAAAATGTTGCAGCTTTTTTTGTGCAATTCATTGAAAATAAGTGATTTTTTTTGTAAATTTATAGTTGATTCCAAAAAAATCACACTAGCCCAATTTTTTCATTATTAAAACAATAATTATGAATCGAGCATTTCAAATTTTGATATTTAAAGAAATGATTGTTGGCGAACCTGCCTGTCCGGCAGGCAGGCAGCAGCTGTTACCGCTAAAAAATAAAATTATAAACAGATGAAAAATAACATTGGAATTTGGATAGACACGCACCAAGCTGTGCTTATTAAACTTTCAAACGGCGATCAAACCGTAAAAACAATTGAATCTCATATTGACACCAAAGTGAGAACACCCGAAGAATCAAAAAAATATGGGAGATTTGAGGGACATTACACTACCTATGAAAAAAATTGGGCGAATAAAAAAATACAGCAAACCCATCATTTTCTCAAAAAATTATTAACTGAAATTGAGGATTGTGATGCCGTTGTGCTTTTCGGTCCGTCAATTATGAAAACTATTTTTGAAAAGGAAATTAAAAACAACCTTAATCTTATAGGTCAACTTGTGGGGGTTTTTGATGCAGATTCTATGACCGAAAATCAAATGGTGGCTTGGGTTAAAGATTTTTACAATAAGTAAAAAATAAAATCTGCCAGAAAGATAATAAATGGAACAATTTTCGCTAATGGCAAACCTATAACTATAATTAGCGATTCTCAATTTTAACATTTTAAGGTTTTGGGCGCAAATAAAGTATAGTCTATATTTGAAAATCTATAATTTATAAACTCAATTTTATGCAAATAAAAACAATTTTAATTTCAATTTCATTGCTGATTTCAAGTATTGGCTGGACTCAAAAACCGGACATTGACATCATTAAAACAAAAAATGGCACTTTAAAAATTCAGCCAATTTTGCACAGCAGTTTGGTGTTAACCTATAACAATAAAACCATTTATGTAGATCCTTATGGCGGCGCAAAAATGTACAAAGGCATCAACGCGCCCGACATTATTTTAATTACCGATACGCACGGAGATCATTTAGATTTTAAAACATTGGATTCCGTTGACACTTCAAAAGCAATATTTATACTTCCCGAAGAAGTGGCAAAAAAATTGCCTAAAAAATATGGTTCTGAAATTGTGAAACTTCAAAATGGCCAGGGAGTTCACCGGTTGGGTTTTTTCATAACAGCAATTCCTATGTATAATTTACCGGAAGAAACAAACGCTTTCCACCAAAAAGGCAAAGGCAACGGTTATCTTTTAACCATTGACGACAAGCGAATTTACATTTCTGGCGATACAGAAGATATTCCCGAAATGAGAGCGCTTCAAAATATCGACATCGCTTTTGTTTGTATGAATTTACCTTATACAATGACTGTAGAACAGGCAGCAAGTGCCGTTTTAGATTTTCAGCCAAAAATTGTGTATCCTTTTCATTACAGAGGACAAGATGGATTTAGCGATGTTGAAGCTTTTAAAAAATTGGTAAATTCAAAAAATAAAAATATAGAAGTTAGGTTAAAAAATTGGTATCCATCCAATTAACTTTTCAACAATTCTTTGCCAACGGCACAACTTAAACACAGTTGTTTGCTGCAATATTCATTTTTAAGTTGAAGCAATGCCTGCGTTTCAAAAGCGGTTTTGCTTTTAATGTTGAGTTCGTTGAATTTTGAAATAATTTCGTTTTTTTCGGGTTTTATATTGGCGATTATGGTAAGCACCGAACTTATATTGTTTTTGCCCAGGCTCTTTAAATACAAGAATTTCAAAGGAATGATGGTATTTATCAGCAACAAGTCGATAAACGGTTTGGTGATTTTTTTAATGCTTTTTTTAGATGTTGATTCAAAAATATAATGCGTTTCCCAATAGTTGGAAGTCGCCAAATCAAACAACCCATAAAATTCTTTGATAGCTTCCATTTCAATAATTTTAGAAAATAAATTTTGATGGCTGTGATACACCATCGCCAATTGCGACAACCGAATTGTCGGGAAATTATTTGGCCGCAACCTAAAAAACTGAATCTGGCCGTTTGAAATAGGCGTCAATTGAAATTTCACTTTTAAAAAATTGTACTCCCTTTTAAGATTTTCAAAATATTCCGATCCATAATTATTGGAAAGCAATCCGGCCTGACCAAAAAACAAGGCTTCTAACTGAACTAAATTACTGGAAACTTTTCTTACAATTGAAAAATCAAAGGAATTCGCGAAATTCATAAATGCTTCGGAATTTATCTTCAACCCAAAATTTTTGGCCAATAAAACAAACAATGCGGCTTCCCAATTGTTATTTAATTTATTGACCGTGTTTTGAATTTGCTCCGACTTATATTCCAGCCTTTCCACATAAAGTCGCTCAAGCCAATTCGTTAAAATAAAGGAATCGACACTTTCAATATCTTTTTCACAATTGATCCAATTTTTATTTTTGCTGAAAAGTTGCTCATAATTGTCCAATAATTCCTTCGAAATATAATTTTTTAGTTCTAAAGTGGCAATTGGCTGGTTTGTTTTTCTGAAAACATCAACGGAATGTTCCCAAACCACGTGTAAAATCACCGAATCATAATTTTCGTCAATTTCATGATTGTGCGCATACCAATCGGATGAATTTAAATGAATTTCAACATTTCCTGCCCAAAGCTGGTTGTTGATGACCAATTTGGCATTCAAAAAATCGGGCCCGGCATTCAGATTGGCGGTTCCTGCGGAAATAATTTCAATAATTTCACCGTTGGTGGATTTCAATTGAGCAACGGAAAACAATTTAAGTTTCCACACAAAATGCAATAAATTTTCTTTCATGGCAATTCAATAACAAATAAAAGTAAGCATTTCCTTTTAGTAACTCACCTTACGCAAAAATAGGATAAATATTTATAATTTTAACATTTGAGATGTTGATAACTTTTAGCAGAGAATACAATGGAAAATTTTGC